>Ga0209416_1000249_pt1 | contig 58921 bp, 88 predicted proteins | sample RifGroF1_FD_184001 | JGI IMG/M metagenome (GOLD analysis project Ga0209416, IMG submission 184001) | Groundwater microbial communities from Rifle, Colorado, USA - Groundwater F1 (SPAdes) (version 2) | ecosystem: Environmental > Aquatic > Deep subsurface > Groundwater | place: Rifle, Colorado... | reverse complement strand
ACCCGGAACAGCGCAACACATCTCAAACAGGGTATCTGTCGTAAAGTCTTTCGCGCGTTTCTCGTCGATGCCCAATGTTCTACAGACCTCTTCCAACAAGGGATCGAGACGATCCCGAAATGATGCCTGTTAGATCCCCCACGTAATGCAGCAGCTTTGTACGGGGCGGACAAGGCCAGCGCTGCAGATAATGCCTCTGGCGCCAGATATGGCCCACCATCGTTACGTCTGGTCCGACTCCGATCCGAAGCTCGAGCGCCCGGTGAACCTGGCCGCGGGTCAGTGGCATCGGCGCGAAAAGGGCCTCGAGTTGTGCCGGGCAATGTGAGGTGTGCTCTCTGCTGGTGTCGGGGGTGCAGATCATCTGTTATCCCTCCCCCGTTTCCACACCGCCTCAACACCCGCAGCCCGCGCCTGTTTCCGCGTCATGTGCATGTGAACGTTGCGGCAGTCCATCTCCCGGCACATCTGCGGCTTGCTGTCGTGGATCGTACAGCGCCGCTCCGCGAGATAGACACAGCCGCCCGAGGGCTTGTGCGCCAAGGCGAGCGCCCCGCGGAGATACGGGTGAGCCATCGTCTGATACTGCGCCGGGTCGTCTCCAGGCAGCAGCCGGACAAGGTCCCGGTCACAGCACAGCGTGCAGCCGTTGCATGATACTGCGCTCATGCCCGCCTCCTCGCCCGCGCCTTCTGACTCCGCTCCGTGGGTCTCGGAGCAGACACCGCCTCAATGTGCCTGGCTATCGTGAGTCGCCGTTCCGGTCGTTGCTCCCGGAACAGCTCGAGAAATCGAGGCCTGTCCACGTACCAACTCCGGCCGACCTTCACCGCCGCCTCCGAGAACGGTGGCGACTGGATCAGCCCTCGCACAACACGCGCTGTCGGCTTCTGCCCGTGCACATCGTCCCACTCGCTGAGCGCCACCAGGTCGGGCACGGCTGGATGTGCCGCGGGGATGGCCTCTGGGGTGTCGCTGTCCAGCAGCGACTGCCACAGCGCGATCTCGCGCCGCAGACTTTCCACGTGGGCCTCAACTATCGCTTTTTCAATGCGCATCTTTACCTCCCATATAACGGGTCACGCCCGCCAACAGCCGCTCATACTGCACGCGCAGACTCAGCCGTCTGATCCGGTCTTTTGCCTGGCGCTGCTCCTGTTCCGTCGCCCCGTGCCGCTTCATCAGATTCTCTGTCTGCCTCGCCAACTCGAGGCGCCGCTCGCTCCACTCAACCTGTTTCATGGCTCCTCCTCATACTCGATCGGCTGCCCGTGCCCGGTGCCGTAAATGGGCGCGTCAATTGGCCGGTCTACCTTGCGCAGTCGCGTGACCGGCTCGGACTCTTCCGAGACCTCCCCCCAGTAGCCCCACTCGCCAAAGAATGAGACGGGAACAACGCCAGTCGGACCGGACGCATTCTTCGTGATGATCATCTTCGCCGCTCGTCTTCGTTCCTCTGACATATCCTCGAGCTCTTCCTTGCTGGCATCTGATACAGCCCGGTGTAGTTGGATGACCGCCTCAGCATCCTGCTCGAGGTCGCCTGAGCCTTTGAGTTTGTGATTTCGCCCGATCATCGCGACTCCGACACATGGGATCCCAAACTCCTGGGCGAGTTCGGCCAGTCCATTGGAGGCAGCGGACACCCGGTCGTAGATCCCTTTGGCGCCGGGAACGCGGACACGCTGGATGTAGTCCAGGACGATCAGTCCGATGGGGCGCTGGTCAAGTTCGCGCTTGAGGGTCCGCCGCATCTCTGCAAGCGTGTACGACGGCGGTATCCTTCTTAGCCGATGAGCCGGTGTGCCCTTTGGCGGACTTCCAGAGGCGTCAATTAACATGCGCCCCCTCATCACCTGTTCGGCTGTCTGAATCGCCCGGTATTGGGCATCCGGATCCAGATCCACCCACCGCTCAAAGCCAGTCCGCTCAATCTTCCCCCAACAGCAGATCGCACGGCTGACCACGTCTTCTCGAGCCATCTCGAGCGAAAACAGGAGCACCCAGATTTGGAGTTTTAAAGCCGCCCAGAGCGCCGTCTGGACTGCGGCGGCTGTCTTGCCCACACCCGTGGGCGCCGCGAGCCAGTAGGGGCGCTTGCCGGCCGTCCAGCCGCCGTTTAAGAGTCGGTCCAAGGATGGCCACCCCGTCGGGATTGCTCGTCCGCCGTACTCCGCCGTCATCGCGTCCTTGGCATCGAAAAGTTCCACCACTCCCTGCTCAAGGGTCACAACCGATGTTGCGACCAGAGGCGCTACGGCCAGGTCCTGAAGGCGTCTGGCGCGTTCCTCAAGCCCTGACTCGTCGGAATCCTCTCGAGCCGCGTGGCTCAACTCGTCGGCTGCCTCGATCACCTGCCTCCGCCGATACTCCGCCATCACGAGCGCCGCATAATCCCGGGCGCCGGTCGATACCGGCACCGCCTCACCCAGTGCGCTGATTGCGGAGATTCCGCCGACGTCTGGCAGTTGGCCGCGTTTTTCGAGCTCGCCTGAGACTGTCAGGAAGTCGATCGAAGTGCCTACTGCTCGAAGCGCCAAGATCGCAGCAAAGATTTTCCGGTGCGCCTCGAGGTAAAACTGCTCTGGCAATAAATCCCCTATCTGGTCCAGGACAGACTCGTCGATCAGAGCGCAGCCAAGCACCGCCCTCTCTGCCTCGATATTCGAGCGCTCCCGCTTTTGCCGCGTCATACGTCCCCCTCCCACCCCGACCACTGCATTTTCCGACGGTCCGGGCCCTGAATCTCGAGGATCTTCCCCTCGAGCAAAGCAAAGAGCCGGCCATTGATCGCCCCATCCGAAAAGGCCAAGGCGAGCTTCGCCGGATTCATCTGGCTGGTAAAAAGCGTTTTCTTCCGCCTGCCAGGCAACACCGGGCAGCGCTCATCGAGAATATCCAAATACTTTTCGGCCAGGTACCTCGTGCCCCGGTCTACCTGGTGCCGCCCGATGTCGTCGATTACCAGGGTCTGGACTTCGCCTGCCCGAGTCCAGAGGTTCGAATCACTCTTTCGTCCGAACGCGTCGATCAACTTTGCCTCGGGGAGGAAGAGCACCTCCTCAGGCGGGTTCCTCCGCATGCAGTCGAGAGCAGCTGCAACCGCCCCGGCCGTTTTGCCGGTGCCTGGAGCGCCGACCACGTAGAGACTGAAATCCCCATCCACCCATCGCCGGAGAACTCGCAGGAAGCGCTCGTTGTGCCGGTCTGTCTCGTTCCCGCACTGTCGCCAGATGTCCGGCTCGAGAGACAGGCTGTGCAGGTCCTTCGAGATGCCGCAGCCCTTGAGGTATTGCTCCCTGTCGAGCTTTGCCTGCGCGTCGGCGACCCGCTGATCATGCCGGTCGGTGCAGGTCTGGCAGGGTTCGACGTGGCGATACTCCCTCGGTTTTCCGCCCGCAAGACCGGGAAGAGTCCCGCTCCTGACCTGGAGCGTCGCGCCACATCCCGGGCATTCGGTTGTTTCGAGTTTCTCATCCATTTTTGGCGCTCCCCTCTGGGCGCCAACCGAGCGCCTGGTAGTAATCCTCTTCCGTCATTGACGGCCCATTGAGCCGCCCTGTCGGCGTGTATTCCGGCGTCCGCTGCAGACCCTCGTAATACCGGGGATCGGTGCCCTTCTGTACCCGTTCCTGGCGTTCGTAGGTGTCGATCGCCCGCTGGATCAGACTCATGTTCGCAAAGAACTTTCGCGGGGTGTGGCTGCCGCTCGAGTAGACCCATTGCCCCTTCGGCTCTGAGCCCATCATCACAATGCCCTTGATCGCCGCCTCCAAGTCGTCCGCCGTGTAGGGGGTGGCCTGAACCGCGACCATTGCCCGGATGTCTTCCACCTGGATTACCTTCGCCCGCGGGAAAGACTGCCGATAGGTATCCCAGAGGGCGACCACTCCCGGGAGCCCGTCCTGCTCCTTTGGCTTGAGTTTCGGTATTAGCTCGAGCCACATCTGAGCGTCCTCTCTTCCGCTGAGGCAGGTAGGGACCTGCTCAGGTTCTGGTGGGATGTTTTTTCGTCTGGAGGTTTTTGATTTTTCCTCCGACGAGGTTTCCACCCCCCGGGGGGTAGGGGGGTCTTCTTTTTGTACCTGTAACTGTACCTGTATGTGTTCTTCTGTACCTGTAGATCTGTAGGAAGAATTGATCGCGCGCGCGAGGGATCGTCGTGGATCTTTTTTGGATCTTTCTTGGTCCGTTCTTGGATCGATCGTGGTCTTTTCTTGGTCCGTTCTTGGATCGATCTGCTCCTCTGTTTCCGCGGTAGTATCGGATCCGCTGGTCTTTTCTTGGTCCGTTCTTGGATCGATCGTGGTCTTTTCTTGGTCCGTTCTTGGTCTTTTCTTGGATCGGTTTTGGATCGATCTTGGTCCGCTATCCTTTTTCGTCTCGTCCTGATAGTCATTCATCAGGCGCCTTACCTTGCCCCTGCTCCAGTGCCAGCGGTCAGCAAGACGGCGTTCCGTCCAGAAATCGAGCTCGCCAGCAGTGGCCATAAAGCCGAACTCAGCCATGGCCACGAACTCAGAGACAGAATCGGTATAGGGCACCTGTTGTAGCAGATGTCGGCGTGCAACAGAGGCTGGCACGGGATACCATTTCATTCAGACCTCCGAAACCAGGGCAACAGAGCTTCACGCAATACCGGAAGAGCATGGAACCATTCCCCTTCTGCGCGATACTCAGCAAACCTCACATGAAGGTTTCTTTCGTCCTCCACGGTGCCAGGCCGCGTTGCCAAGAGAGTCAGGCGAATAGGAGATGATGTTTGAAGTTCCTTGAGTCGGACGGCAGGATCTGAGGAATATCCAACTTTGATAAAGTCCCCAGACTCAATGGCATATACAAATCCCGGCTTTATCTGGCGGGGAATTCGCGGGTTATATAATCCAAAATGCTCCAAGAGTGCTTCGGCGGTGATATAGGAGCCATCACGACGGGCTAATGCATACCAAACATTTCCCAGGAGCCGAAAATACCAGGCCCCGTCCATAAACCTTACTTCCTCAATTTGAGGGAATTGGATCATCAACTTGGCCCCTGCACTTCGGGGACCGTTCGACGTGCTGTATTTCGAGGTAGGCACATCACCGGTGATGAAGCATTGACATGATTGACATTCAAAGCCTGTAGGCGCCAGATTTGCCAAATAGTTGAAGCCTCCGACTATTTGCGCGGCATTGACCAATGTAGATACGTCCAGCATTTCGCCGGCACATATTCCACATTCTGTGCGCCGTATATTTCGCTTGGCTTCAGGAATCGCATACTCCAACTCGAGAACTTGACGGCGGGCTGCTTGAAGGGAATCCTCCAATGCGCCAACTAGATACCTGTAGGCTGAAAAGGCTTGGAACTTGACAGCGTTGGGCACCCGTTCCGTTTCTGCCGGAATTGTCGCGTCCGTTGTGTCATTTAGATGGCTCGTTGGATATTCTTCTGACACTCGCACCTCCGTAGCAGCAGCAGCGATACAATGCGGATCTATTGGAGGTATGAGGGATGCTTGACAGGCAGGTGCGCCTGTGGTAGGTTATCCTCATGCCTCGTTGCTTTTAACCGCCGATCCTCACTCGCCAAAGGGGGTCGGCGGTTTTCATTCCGCCTGATCGGCGGACCTCATCAGAGTCTACCAGCCGACCGGGCTGGCGTCAACATTTCGCCACGTGGCCATTCTCGATTTCCAGCCACCGTTTCAGCCACCGTTGCCCATGCCGGACGAAGCTGGATCGCCGTCGGACCCGTCGGCACGGGCTCGAGTGCGGTCCACGGCTCATACTCGAGCGGTGCCCGCAGCATCAGGCGCTGACCCGGTGGCTCGGCCAGGAATCCGCCATCGGGGCAGAGAGCCGTGACCACGATCAGCCGGTCATTGACTCGGTACCACGCGCCGACCATGGGCACGGGCAGAGGGTCCACCGGCGTCAATTGGTACCACGGCGGCACGCGGACCGGTGCCGGGATCTTGCGCTTCCGGCTGCTCGGCACGATCCGCCGGACCATCACCGCGCCGTCGTGGTCACGGCCGACGACCTCCACGATCGGACCCGCGGGAGTGTGGCATGGGCAGAATTTCGGGACACGGTCGGCGTGCATAAGGCCTCCTAATCAACTGGTACTGTTCCCCTTACGGCTTCCGGTGGTGGCGCCCGCATCCACCGCCCATAGTGCCACGGGGCCAACTCCCAGGGCCGGACGTGCAGAACCTCCGCCACGCGCTCGAGCAGTGACGTCCAGTCCCTCCCCGGGGAGACGGCCTCGAGGATTTCCGCCCGGGTAGCGTCCACTCGGCGCGCTAGAATCTGGATTGTGACCTCGGCAGCCACCAGTGCCGAGGCCAGTCTCACGCCGTAGCACCTCAGTGGCTGCCAGACCAGGTCAGCAGACGGAGCTGGTGTCTCTGCCCGGACGATTTGAGGCGCATTGCGACGTCTGCCGGCTGTTCGCATATTGCCTATCCGGCCTTGCTCAGCGCCCGCTGGCTGAGCGATCGACACCCCAGGACGCGCCGTCGGCTGGCCCGGTTCCGGAATAGCGATTAAAGGCCCGCCAATGGACATATCCACAGGTGCCTGTGGACAACTCTCATCCGGCCTTGAGCCTGTGGATAACCCTGTGGATAACTCCTGGAGACCCGGGTAAAGTTCTACCCGGCCCCACGCCGGACCCCAGGCATCGACCATCAGTCCGTCTCGCAAGGCGACGATTACAAGGGCAAGCGCCGGCTCACTCCTCAGGACCTCGAGGTCTGTTTCTGTCTTAAGGCGAGCTCGCAAGGCGAGCATGCGCTTCGTGCCGAGGCGGACGGACTTCCGCTCGAGGTAGTACCGGAGCACCTCCGGCTTTATTCGCCGGCATAGGGCCAGCTCTTCCTCTGGGGTCAATTGAGCGGGCCCCAGGGACACGTCCACATCTGCTGAACTTTGCTGCTGCATGGTCCACTCCGTACTTCCCGGCCGACTACTGAATGGCTTGTTTCGCTTCGGCGATTGCCGAGAGCTCCCGCTTTAACAGCCGGACCTTTTCCAGTTCGGCCAGAAGTCGGTATTCTTCCGCATCCGCCGTGTTCTGCAGCGTCTGCAGGTTTGCCAGAGGGATTGAGCCCTTTTCCTGCCAGTTAACCCCGGCATTCCGGGACTTCCCCATACACTGAGCAGCATCGCGAGCTGTTCCCCAGCGCTGGACTGCAGCGATATAAAGTTGCTTCTCGAGCATTTGTTGAACCTCCTGTTTCGCCATCGAGTTGACACCTCATTTTATAACGCCTAATGTTTCGCCGTGCAAGCAAAGATTTCAGGCTAGGCGTAAATATTTCTGGACAACAGTTAAACGCGGCGCTATATTGATTTTGCGACGTAAGCGAAATCTTTCAGCGGATCGCGAATAGTGTAGCGGTTTTTGCTTTATAACGCAACTGATGAGGCTTCTTATTACGTCTTTGTGAACGACCGGCCTAAAGTTCCTGTAACCCGGACACGAACTGTCCGGAATCTGGCCGGTGAACGTGCTACGCTCGAGGTATCAACCTGAGCTAAGAGGGCAGTATGCTGATAGCCAAGGGCGTAGTCGTGACGGGTCACAGGGTAGTGGTAGACGGGCAGATTGAGCGGCTCGAGCGCGTGACTGGGCCAGTCGTGGACATGACCAGTGAGCACGCGATTCTCGAGGCTGAGACCGGAGAGCTCAGAACTTTCCGGTAAGCAGATGTGGTGGTAGGTGGACTGAAACCCGAACGACCCCAGGGCGTGCAGCAGAAGGACCTGGGCAGGAGGCGGCGATGGTTGACCTGAAGCTGGATGTGGAGCAGGCTGTGAGGAACGCTCGGGACGCTCGAGCCCGGGCTGCGATGTCACGCGTTGAGGAGCCGATCAGCACGTTAGAGGCACCAACGTGCTACGAAATTCGCTGGGATCTGGTGATCTTTGGGGTGGGGTGCAGTGCGCTGTTTTTGGCTCTGTTGGTCACGTGTTGAGGTGCATTATGGATCAGCCCCCACGGGAAACGATCTCCTACGCTCTGAGCCTGTTGGATCGGGCTGCGCTCAAAATGGCGCGCGACCGGCGGTTTTTCGTTGTGGAGCGTGAGACAGACACGTCCACACCGGTTGCGCTCACAATGGTGTTTGAGATCACAGACCCTGGTCCGCAGGTGCTGACCGGGTGGAACGAGGCGCCGGAGCACGTCCAGTGCTCGTTTGTGCTCGCGTTCGACGGGGCGGGCACGGTGATCCGAAGCGCACCGATGGCGGCTACACTGTTGGGCCTCGAGGATGAGGATGAGCTGGCGGAGATGGCTATCGGGCACTATTACGGGAGGATGGCGGCATGAGGCTTGACCGTATCGGCGTAATTGGAGCCTCCCAGGTCGCCGCATGTCTCGGGCTGTCGCACTGGCAGACCCCGGAGCAGGAGCGACAGAACATCCTGACCGGGCGGTGGGACACTCCGCCGCGGAAGACGACGGATCCGAAATATCTCGGGCAGAAACTCGAGCCCGCGTGCCTGGGACTTCTGCAGGATTGGCTGATAGAGCACGGCTTCGGCTCAGAGGGGCAGATCGAGGTGGTGCCATGGGATCTGTCCGTGCCGGAGATGGAGCGGACCAACGGCCGCCGGCCATCGCTGGTCCACCCTGACATCCCCTGGTTGCGGGCGACCCCGGACGCACCGGTCCGGATGGGCCAGATGCAGGCTCTGGCTCAATCCAAGGTGCCGACCCGAGGGCAACTCGGAGATACGCCAGAGCGCTGGGGGGACGCGGACGAATCCCGGCCAATGGAAGACCTCGACAGGTGGGGGATTCCGAGGATTTACGCCGTGCAAATGACGGTGGAGCTCGGCGTGGCGCGGGCGTGTGATTGGCCCGTCGAGTGGAACTTTGCCCCGGTTCTGGGTTTGCCCGGGCGCTTTTTCGATGTCTGGCCGCTCGAGTTCTCTCAGGCGGCGTTTGACGGACTGCTCGAGCGCCTGGTGCCCTGGTACGAACGGCACATCCGAGACGGCGAGCCTTGCCCCCCGGCGACGGTCCAGGAGGCGGTAAGCCGTCACCCTCGTAAACCGGTTGCTCGGGTGGACGCTGAGACAGAGCAGCTGTTACGGCGACGGGTGACCACCCAGGACGAGCTGAAGCGGCTCGAGGCGGCGCTCGAGCGGATGGACATGCAGATTCTGGCCGCCGTCCAGGGCGGCGCGGTGATTTACGGCTCATCGGGGCGGATTGGGACAATGACCGGCCGGAGGTTTCGGCCTGATAACAAATGGAGGTAGGTATGAGTGACGACATTTTTGATGCCGAACCGATTGAGGACCGAGTGGCAGCACTATCGGGTGAACCGCCGCTTGCTTTGGCGCTGCGGAACGGTGGGCAGATTCAGCAACTGCGCACGGACTTTGTGACCGCGCTGCAAGTGGCACAGCCCCGAGATATCCGGCTCGTCACGAAGCGGGCGATGGATGAGGCGGAACTCCTGGCGGAGCGCGGTTTCTACTCGTTCCCCGTGAAGGGCGGCCGGGTGGAAGGGGGCTCAATCGAGCTCGCCATGTGCCTGCATAGAGCGTGGGGCAACTGTCACGCGGATTGTGACGTGGTGGAGGCGGCAGAGAACCATGTCACGCTCAGGGCGCGCTTCATCGATCTGGAGAGCGGTGCCACGGTGGCCCGCGCTTTCCGAGGTTACGTTGCGCCGGCTCCCGCCAAGTTTGCAAGCGACCCGGCGCAGAGAGAGCGCTGGTACTCGATGCAGTTTGAGGCGAACCAGAGCAAAGCAATCCGCAACGTAATCCTTCGCGGCGTGCCGGCCTGGCTGCGAGACGAGGCATTTCGGCGCGCGAAGGAAAGCGCCGGAAAATTACTCCTGAAGGGCACGAGCCTTCCGGAGGCGCGGGCGAAAATAGTGGACTGGTATCGCAGCATAGGGAAGTCGCAGACGGACCTTGAGCGGCTGCGGGATCGGCCCATGGGGAGCTGGACAGCCAATGACTGCGTTGAACTCAAGTCGACCTGGACGGCTATCAAGGTCGGCGATATTTCTGTGGAAGAGGTATTCGCCTCCTTCGAGGATGACACGCCCGCCAAGCCCAAGCAGACTGGCCCCACCCCCGCCGACCGTGCCCGAGTTCAGGCCCAGGCACAGACGGAGCAACCGCTGGCGCCAGTCCAGGAGACTCAGCAGGCGATGACAGCTGAGCAGCTGGAACAGGAGTATGGGTCAGCGATCGCGGCTCTGGGTGTCTGCCAGAGCCGGGATGACCTCAAGGATCTCCAGCGCTCCCTGCCCCGGGGCGGGACAGTTGAGCAGAAGAAAGCCCTGACCGAGGCGTTGAAATCGGCGAACGCACGGTTCAGCAACGGCAATAACGGCCAGCAGGCGCTGGTGTAGGAGGGTTCATGGACTTCAAGGCAGTGACGACAGGCACCGAGGACAACCGATTGCGGGCAGCGGCCGAACGCATCATTCAGGAGATGATCGCTGCTGTGGAGGCGGACAAGAACGGCTACCTGTCCACTCCGTCCGTTCAGGATGTGGAGCGCGCCGCCCATGACCTGGTATTGGAACTCATGGGGATCATCGGCGTGGACGTCTGTTTCAGTCTGACGGGCGCAAGGCCAGAACAGCCTCGAGCGGGCCTTTCACCCGCTCGAGGTGATGAAGAGGTCTCATCCACCCTGCAGAGAGGAGGTGTGCCATGCACCCGCCGGCCAAAGACCGGCACGCCGGGGAGACATCCCGGCCGGAGCGCCTCGAGCCGAATACAGGGGCACCAGCCAAAACCGCCCGGTGGCACGGGCACTACATGGAGTAATAGAATGGACCAACTCATTGTTGTCGCAGGTGATTGTGGTGTATACGTCGGGATGGCAGAGGGCGGCGCGGCCACTCTCGGTGCCGACGGTCGTGTGACATTGAGACGTGCGCGCCATCTGCGGCGCTACTATGTAGCCGGGCGGACCGGCGACGGATCCGCCGGCGATCTGGCCGTGCGGGGTCTGGACCCATCAAGCCCATCCATTGCCGATGTGGTGCCGGGTACTACCGTATTGCTTGGCGTTCGCCGGGCGTTCGATGTGGAAGAAACCGTTCAGGCTTCTTTCGGGGTACTGTCATGAGCGGCTCCGGCGACGGCTACGGCTCCGGCGACGGCTACGGCGACGGCTACGGCGACGGCGACGGCGACGGCTACGGCTCCGGCGACGGCTCCGGCGACGGCTACGGCGACGGCTACGGCGACGGCGACGGCGACGGCTACGGCTCCGGCGACGGCTCCGGCGACGGCTCCGGCTACGGCGACGGCGACGGCTACGGCGACGGCTCCGGCTCCGGCGACGGCTACGGCTACGGCTCCGGCTACGGCTCCGGCTCCGGCTCCGGCTACGGCTCCGGCTCCGGCTACGGCTCCGGCTCCGGCTCCGGCTACGGCTCCGGCTCCGGCTACGGCTACGGCTCCGGCTACGGCTCCGGCTCCGGCTCCGGCTACGGCGACGGCTACGGCGACGGCTCCGGCTCCGGCGACTGATTTGTAACTTGACCAGTTTCAGCGTTTTGTACGAGCGCGCCTCGGCTCTGACAGGGGCACCAAGGAGGACGTATGAGAAAGAAGCAGTTACCCATCACCGACGAACAGGCAGCCCGGTGTCTGGACGACTTCCCGCCGGAGTCGCAGGCGGACATCTGGGCGATCTACCTCGAGCAGCGCCAGACCGAGATCCCTGCGGAGTCCTGGCGGCGAACGATGATCGGGATTGTATTCCTGGTCCTGGTCCAGGAAGAGCAAAAGAAACGACTCAATTGACCGCGAAACAAGCCCGGCGCGGCGGGCAAAGGAGGATTGAAATGCAGCTCAGTATTCTCGCAAAAACACCAGTTGGTCCTTTCCAGGAGCTCACCCTTAACTTCCCGACTGAGCCCGGGGTCTACGTGCTGAAAGGCCGGAACGCCGCGGGCAAGACATACCTGCTCGAGCACGTTCTGCCGCGGGTTGGCGGGGAGTCTGTCGAGGTCGCCCCGATGGACGGCCACGAGCGCGGGGAGGTGAGCCTGACCGAGGACGGGCAGACCTTTACGCTGCGTGTCGGGAAGCGGGTCACATCTGAGGGCAGCCTGCCGATCTACTTCCCGCGAGAGGAAGGGAGGGCACTGGCGGAGCTCGTGAAGCCTACTGCGAAAGACGAGGGAGCTCGCGAGCTGGCCCGCATTCAGGCACTGTGCCGCCTGGCCCGCCTCGAGCCCACTCCGGCACGTATGCAGGTGCTGGGGGGGCAGGATGTTCCCTTGCGCCCCGGTGCCACAATCGTGGACGCCGCCAAGGAGACCCGCAAGCGACTCCAAGAGCAGGCACGAGAGGCAGAGGCGTGTCAGCAGCGGGCAGCCGGCGAGGTGAGCGCCTTGACCCGGCATCTCGCTGATATCCAGCCACTCGAGCCCGTTGACGTCGCAATCCCGGTGGAAGATGCCCAGGCAGAGGCCACCCGGCTTGAGCGGGACGCGGCAGTCATCCGGGCTCGGGCGGACCAAAGGCAGCAGGCAGAGCAGCGGCTCGAGAAGATCCGGGCGGGTAGGGCAGACCGTCCGGACTGCAGGGACATCGACGAGCGGATCTCCGGGCTCACGATAGCCCGCGACGAAGCAGCAGCCAAGATCGCCGACCTCGAGCGTACTCTGGCAGATCTCCGTCAGGCACAGGCAGCGAGGCTTGCAGACCTTCGCGCGAGCACGGATGAGCGGACCCGACTCGATCGCGCGGCCGAACAGTGGGACCGCGAGCAGGCGGAACTGGAACAACCCCTCGACGGTCCGACCCCGGCAGAGGCGGACGAGGCGGAGATGGCGGCGCTCCAGGCTCGAAGTGAACTCGAGGCGGCACGGGCATACGCGGCATTCTGCGCGGCCGAGGAGCGCCAGAGTCAGGACCGGACCCGGCTCGAGGCAGAGCGGGAGGCGGCGGTCCAACAGCAGATGGCCGCCGAACAGCGGGCGGCCGACCTCCGGCAGGCAGCGGGGCAGGTCTGGGAGCGGCTTGCCGGACTGCTCGCCGACTCCGGGCTCGAGGACTTCGTGGTTCAGGACGGGCTGCTCAGCGTCCGGCTTGAGAACGGGCGGATCGAGCCGTATAACGACTCGCGGCTGTCGTTTGGCCAGCTGGTGTTCTTTGCGCTCCGGGCTGCGTTTGCGGCGATCGAGGGGGCGCAGAAGGGGAAGACGGTGTTTCTCATCCCTTGGGACTTCTGGTGGTCACTGGACCCAGACCATCAGCAGGAGGTGTGGACGCAATCACTCATTGTCGGGATCGCGCTGTACACCGAGGCGCCCTCATCCGGGGACATTCGGGTTGAAGCATGGGAGGGTTGAGGATGTTAATTCGTATCACGAGTTTGGATCGCGTTCTGGAACTTAGCAAGCAACACCGCGCCTGCTACGTGCCGAGGGCAGGCATTACACGACACACTCCGGCAATCGTGTTCTGCAACATGCCGATGCGGTGTGTGTCTGATTACATCAATCGCGGGATGCTATTCGAGAAAGTTGACGGTCAGTCCGACGATACCCGCCCGGACGTCAGGGAAGCGGAATACGAGCGGGCCAACTACGAGCGGGACCTGGCGAAGGACCGCCGGGCGACGGGGGAGAATGGCTACCACGATTACGAAGTTGTCGATGGGGAGGGATGATGAGCACCACACCAGACATCACCGCCCTGTCAGCGTATCGAGAGATGTGCTGCAATGTCGGGGCAATGGTCCGGGATGAGACGGCGGATCCGCGGGCGCTGAAGGTGCTCGACGAGGCGCTGCTTGAGTACCAACAGGCAGCACTTGTTGAGGGACCGATACCCGAGTTCCCGTCGCTGGATGATGAGACGGATTGACCTTGTCTGGGCGCCCATCGAGAGGGCGGCGCCCGATATACCCGCATTGACAGCGGGAAGTAGCCCTCGAGTTTTTTTGGAGGCAGCAATGAGGTACACGGCAGCGTTTCTCTGTGCGGGCATGGGCGGCGGAGCTCGCGGTTTCCTCGACGCGCGGGCGGAGTGGAAGGGCATAGCCGGGCACTTTGAGATCGTCGGGGCGGTGGATGTGGATCCGGCAGCGTGCGAGGCATTTGAGCTGGTCACCGGCCATCCGTGCGCTCAGGCGGACCTGATGGACAGGGAGCAGTACCGTGCTTTCCACGGGCACGAGCCGCCGGCGGACTGGCACCAGGTGACCCCGGCAGACTTTCGGGAGTGGTTCGGGGATGATGCGCCAGATGTGATTTTTATTTCGGCGCCTTGCAAAGGTTTTTCGGCCCTGCTGCCGAGCGACAAAGCAGCCTCCGGGAAATACCAGGCCCTGAACCGGCTGGCGGAGCGCTGCATCTGGCTCACCCTCGAGGCCTGGGGCGACAAGGGGCCCAGGGCGATCCTGTTCGAGAACGTGCCCCGGATCCGGCAGCGCGGTAAAGACCTCCTGCAGACGCTCGAGGCCATGCTGAACGCTTACGGCTATGCCTGGCGCTCCTACGACCACGACGCCGGCGAGATCGGCGGGCTGGCTCAGCACCGGACCCGGTTCCTTGGCATAGCCCGGCACATCGCCAGGTGTCGGCCGATTATTTACCAGCCAGAGCGGCAGAGGCTGAAGAGCGTGGGCGAGGTGCTCTCGAGCCTGCCCATGCCCGACGACCCGGCAGCGGGGCCGATGCATCGCCTGCCCCGGTTGCAGTTGTTGACATGGATCCGTCTGGCGCTGATTCCTGCCGGGAAGGACTGGCGAGCTCTTCAGCAAGTGGAGCGGGTCGAGTTCTACCAGCACCAGGCCCCTGGCTACGACGGCCAGACACTACGCGCCAATGGCTACCGGGTGCAGGCGTGGAATGACCCGGCGTATACCGTGACCGGCGCCAGAGACCCGATCGCCGGCGGCCCGGTGGTGGCTGACCCCAGGCTCGAGCATGAGCCACGACGAGGCGTGTATGCGGTGGTCCCGTGGTCGGAGACATCCGGCGCGGTGACCGGTGCCGAGGGTGTCGGCCGGTCCAATAGTATTACGGCGGTGGCAGATCCCCGCTTATCGACGCTTGACGGACGCTTCAAGGGGAAGTACCGCGTCATCGCGTGGAACGAAGCAGGCACCACGATTAGCGCGGGCATCTCCCTGGGTAGTAATGCAGCAGTCGTTGCCGATCCCCGGATTGGCATGGATTCCCCGAAGTTCAATCACGCCTACCGGGTTGGGCAGTGGACAGAACCTGGTGGCACGGTGGCAAGCGGCACGTCTCCCTCGAGCGGGGCGTCTATCGTCGCTGATCCCCGCCTCGGTTGCGCGCCTCGAGCGGGTGGATACGGGGTGCTCGACTGGGAGCAGACGGCCGGGACGGTGGCAGCATCTGCCGACGTCCACGCGGGTTGTGCAGCTGTGGCTGATCCCCGGTGGGCCATGACCGACCGTCCGGAGCCGCCGCCGGTCATCATCGCTGAGGATGGCACCTGGCACCGCCCGCTGACCACGCTCGAGCTGCTGGTGCTGCAGGGCTTCGATCCCCGGCGGTCAGACGGCTCATACCTGGTGTTGCCGGGCAGATCCGATGCCCGGTGGCGGGAGCACATCGGGAATGCCGTTCCGCCTCCGACAGCGCGGGCGATAGCGGAGCAGATACTGATCACCCTGCTCATGGACGACGCAGGGACAACATTCCGACTGAGCACGGCGGCGCCGTGGGTGTCGCCGAATGAGGTCGGACAAGTGGCCATGTTTGGAGGGTAATCATGAGCCTCGGATCGATTACGGTGACCCGGCTTGAGTGGACGTGTCCGGCATGCGGCACTCTCCACATCTGGCACTGGCATCCATGTGATGCTCAGTATGGCGACGTGATCCTGATGGTGTGCGAGGCGTGCCCGATTCAGACGAGGGTGCGCCTCGCAGACAATTGGGACAACGGCGGGATAAAAGGGGGTGTGTGTTCGACAACCGGGCGGAACTCGAGTCCTGGGTAGTCCCGGGCTCGCAGTGGCCGCCGTTTTTGAGGCAACAATGACAGATCACCTCACAGTCTACTTCACGATGATCTGCCACACTGAGACCGGATGGTTCCGCGTTGGCAATGCGTATAGTTCGCGACAGTGCGCCAAATCATGGTTACCTTTTGCGCGCAAGGCATGGCGACGTCTGCCCGGGAAGGTGGAACAATGCAAGCTGGATTTCGTGGACGGAGTGATAACCGACGACTCGCGAAAACTCTTGAGCGATCGCTATAACATGGAGGCCTGACATGCTCAGAGACAACTACAGACCTGTGATATGGGGCGGAGGGCCACGGACGCAACATACCGGGTGGGTATGGGCGACGTGTGACACGTGTGGCGTCGAGTCAAAGTGGATCCATGGTTCGGTCCGCGTGCTCGAGGAAGTCGAGGTCAGGCGGCGCGAAAGTCGCGTTGCACTCGAGGCTGCCGGCTGGACGATCTCGCCGGACAAAGCGACCTGCCCGGCACACACAGAGATATGAATTCTGTTGAAGGAGTGAGAGACGATGCGTTCTAACTGCTTGTTGGCGGCCGTATTAATAAAGAGACGGCTTAAATGTGGACGGATACGGATACTCTGGCGCGGGCTTCCGGGCTGGCTTCCACATTTCGTGCTTGAACTGCCGGATGGATGGTCCATCCATTATTGCGGACGGGCAAAGGGGCACAGCAGTCTGTTGGATCATGTGTGGTTTCATGGCAGACTCAAAGTGGATTGGTTCGGCGCACGCAAGGAGGCATGACAATGCGCAGACGATATCACTGCCATTTTAGAGGTGTCACCAACACTGATCCAACCAGTAGCAATACTGGTCGGTCGTAGTGACGGTGCACTCCGGGTCCAAACAGGAAACGTACTGCTCGCAGAATAGGACCTCGACACAGTCGTCATCCGTCGAGCCTGGATCGTCGTAATAGACGTGTTGTTGCCCCGGGGCGGGGCTCCCGGACTGAGTGGGTCCTCCCGGAGGGGCACCGTAGATCGTCCGGGTGGCGGAGGTCCGGTAGCACTCCGTCGAGCAGGTCTCCCCCTCGTAGCCGTACCCCCACAGTTTCGGGGTGTACTCGCAGACTTTCACGCAGGCCTGATCCCCCATTTCCGATGGGAGCGTGGTACACGCCACATAGACCGTCCCGGTGTCGTCCTGATACGTGGTGCACTCGGTGTCACCACCGTGGAACGGGTCATCCCATTGTTTTTCCATGGCCTCCGCTGGCCCCCCAATCGCCAGCCAGAGGAACAGCAAACCGAACAAGTAGCGCATATCGATCCTTTCTTTGTGCCCCGAAGGGCGGTTATGCCCGATGTCGGGCGGGAACCCTAATCACCTCACCCGGATGTCGGGCAGGACACAGAACCCGAGCAGCCCCTTCGCCACGCGGGCCTTCACCTCCAGACAGACCCGATGCCACGTGGACACCGACTCAAACAATGCGGAGATCAGTAGCCGGGCATCATCCTCGGACATCCCGGTGACGACCGCACCATCGTCCGTAAACTCGAGCGACCCGCCGATCTCTGCGAACGACGTCACCAGGATCCGGGCATCCCGGGCGTCGAGCACAAGGTCCCGGACGGGAATCAGAACCGGTTTCGGCGCCGGGGTATTCCGGACGGCGGAGTCGATCGCGGTCACGACCGCCTCAGCGATGGCGATCGCGTGCTCCGGTGACTCCGCCCGAACGTAAATCGAATGCGCGCCGCGCCCGTCGGGCGTGAGTCTGAGTCCGGTGATACTCCAGTCGGGAAACTCGCCGACCGGCGTGTAATGTTTCGCGGCCCATGGGCGGGTCAGCTCGCGGGAAACGTGGAAATGCATAATACGACTCCTTACGGGATCTCCAACCATGGGATCCCGGATTGAGATACCGCCCAACCGAACAACTCGTCGGGCGACTCGCAATACTCAGCCATAGAGGGGACCGCCCCCTCGATATACAGGGGCAGATCCGACCATGCCTCGATCATTTCCAGTGTGCCGTCGAGGTGTTCGGACACCACGTTGGCGAGTGCTGCCCGGAACTTAGCCTGCTTTTCTTTTTTTTTAATCCGGGCCATCCGGGCGGCCATCTCGGAACCGGATACCAACCGCCACCCCCGGCGGGTGAACGACGTAGCAAGCAACGCCTTCAACTTGTCCAGGTTGGGCTCTACGATTGCGAGCCCCAACGCCCATTGGATGCGGACCTCACCCACCCCCAGATCGGGATGACTCTCGACCCGGATCGACAGTCCCTCGTGCCGATCCGCGAACCATAGTAATTCCTTCGCCGCGGGCTCGAAAACGTCCCGCGGAATGTTGGTGTAAACGATGGTCTTCATTGTCATGCTCTCTCCTTTCACACCCCAGCCCGTTCTCCGGGCGATGGGGCAACAAGATCGGCGCCGCGCCGGATTGCGTCGGCGACCGACCGGACCAACATAAGACCGTTTAGGCTACAGCCGCCGCTGGCTGCAGCCTCATCCACGAGCGCGGCGTCGAACGCTTGCAAGTCGCGCACGATATCCGTTGTACGCCGCGAGACGCGCCTCCTCGATCTTCGCGGGGGTGATCTCCCCCTCATAGCGGTGCCACGATTGCACCGCTACATTTGCGCGCCCCACCAGCGTGACGTGAATCACGCCAGAAGACAGTTCGATGCGGCTCTCCAGCGCCTCACCGCATGAACTGTCACACATGATCAGGGGAGGCACCCGGATGTAGGGCGCCCCATCAAGGGACAAGCAGAGTTCGGGGTAGAACCGATCCCCGTCTACCATCCCATCCCTTAATTCGCGCCGCCACTGCTGCGCGGCATCGATCAGTGCCTGCATCTTTTTCTCCTCTGCCCGGCATCACCGGGCTCACAAATGTATTCCTCTCGATGGCGGACGTGTCACGGAAGTGTCACGGTGATCGTCCGGCGCCGAACGTACGCACGGATCGTCTCGATCTGCGCGACGATTACGGGGACCGTCTCTGAGGCCATCCGCGCCGACCACCCATCCGGCAGGCGATCCTCGTCCCGCTCGGTCCCGTAATCAAAGCTGACACCGTCTGGCTGGATCTCAAAACCCGCCCGGGTCCACATCCCGGCCGGGAACGGTGTGGTGCACAACAGCAGACCATCACCCCGGACCACTCCCGGGCAGAACGACTTATGGATGAGGATCAAGCGGTTGTCTCCGCCGTCCACGATGGCGACGGATCGCCCGTCGGCCAGCGTCTCCCGACAGATCCGCGGGATGTCGAGTGGATTGTGCACCGTGGCCACGAACTGATACACACCCGGGTCCGGACGGACCATTGCGCCGTCCGCTATCTGCCGGAGATTGTCTAAACGGGCTTTCTCCGCCGTCACAGCGGCCTCGATCGCCGCGCGGATCTCCTCCATCCGTTCTGGCGTCGTGGACGCCCAGATGCACGGGCGATCCCCGAACCGGTTAGGCGAATTGCCGAACGAATCAATAACCGCGCACACTTTATTTTCGAGCCATGCCGGGTCAAGGCCCGGCTCCTCTGCGGTGATGGGCATGCGGTCGTAATGTGGGTTCCCGAGTGCGATTCTCATGTGATTTTTCCTTGAATTTGCTTTCCGCCCGGTCGCCCGGGCTCGTTGTTTCTCCGACCGTTGCGGGATCTCCGCCGAAGCGGGGATCCGGTAACGAGGCCGGTGGGTCAGGATGCGAATGCCCGGGCGATCCGGGCGTCCATCTCACGCCACGCGGCCAACGCCGCTGTGCCGAACCGCTCGCGAGCAACGTCCTGCTCGTCGAACATTCGGGCGTAGGGATGCCCGGGAGTCTGTGCCGCAATCGAAAAGAACGGTTCCGTCCACGGGGCCGTGCAGTCCCGGACTGTCTGTCTCCACTCCTGATACCGCCTTTCGGCGGCGGTGATTTCCACGTCTCGGTCGTAGGCCAGGGACGACTCGAGGAACGAAAGGTGGCCTCTGTGTGCTGATTCGAACCGCTGGAATGTTGTCTGATCCATGGTGTCTCCTTGTTTGTTTATCGTCTCCTCAACCCGCCAATGGCGGGTTCAAGAGGCGGCCCCTCCGAAGAGGGGCATGGCCTGGGGTGGTATCAAACGTCAACCGGGACGAACGAAGACGACGCAGGCCCGAACCCGTGGACGGCGAACTCACCGTGGTGCCCCAGGAGGCGAAGAGTGCGGACCACTGCCGCGTATACGTCGGCGTAGTCCGCGATGACGTTGATGATGTCCTCCTGATGCCCACGGTCGATCCGGCTCAGTGCCTTGTCGCGCCGGGCCAGGAGCATGTCGGACTCGGCACGCCACGCGGCGCCGGGCCATGTGTCGCAGTACTCGCAGGACTGCCCGTCGATGTACCCGCATCCGTGTGGGACCCGTTCGGGCTCGCGGGCTGCGATGTCGTGGTAGTAGCAGGCTTTCGCCAGGGACTGCGCCTGGCGGAGGATGGAATGAGAATGAGAGGATGACTGGGTGATCATGGGGAACCCTTTCTTTTTCGGTTTGAACTGCCGCACCTCGCGGCGAGCTCGTGGAAACAACTACGCCAACAACAACCCGCGGTAGAACGGGACCAGCCGGTGAAATTATTTGTCCTGCCAGACCTTCCGTCCACCCCGGCGGACCACAATTTTCTTCTCGCCGGTCGGCATGTCCTGCCGACTCGCTACCGTACCCACCGGGTACTCGTTGGCGGGCTGCAGGGGAAGGTTATTGTCGCTGATTGTGCCGTGCCCGGCGCGGCCGATAAAAATGTGGTTCCAGAGTCCGCCCGTGATCATCATCGTCTCTCTCCAGGTTCCGGCCGCCTCATTGCGACCGTTCATGAGTAGTATTATATCCCCAGCGGGTATGGATGTCAACAGAAAAGAATACCCACTGGTGATTTATTTTACTTCGCCCGTTCCGCCCGGATCCGGGCGATCTCCGCCTCCGAGATCAGGGGCTGGCGGGGCTCCAGGATCTCGCCTTCCGGGGTCCGGGCGTAGTCCAGTTTAAGCGGCTCCAACCGTTTCCGGTCCGCCAGCTGGCGGATTGAGTTTTTGTCCGCGAACCCGAGTTCTCGGGCCGCCGCACGAACTGAATACCATCGCATCGTGTATCCTCCGGTTATCCCCCTCTGGAGATATACCCGAGGGGGAAGGGGAGGTCAAGGGGGAATGAGGGTCAATCCGCCAACTCCCTCACCCACTCGGGCCAGAGAGATTCCGGCTATACGTCCACGTGCCACCAGCGGACCCGCCCTTTCAGCCACGACAGGCAATCTGCCTTCGTGGCCGCGGTCCCTGCGCTGGCCAGGATAGACTCAGCCATACGGGCTTCCCGCTGGGTTTCGGTCCGGAACTCCCGGACCTTCCCGCCGAGCTGGGGGACCCGGAGGAAGGTGTAGAACTCGGGTGCCTCGAAATCGTCAGTGTCGTCGTACATCTCTTTCCCTTTCCTATTCCGTCCACCACCGGAACGCGATCGTCCGGCGGGCGGTGCTGTTCTCGATCACCCCCTCCCCTTCGGGGGAGGCGTTCACGAGCGCCACCACACGGGCGAGCTCGTAGGAATCGAGGCTGCCTGTGGTGCAATACCCCAGGTCCTCGATCCGCTCCTCAACACTGCCGGTCCTGAGCGGGGTGAACCCCGTCTCACCAGCACTCCGGGCCAGTCCGTCCCGATTCCCGCCGAGCCACTGTGCGGAGTCGATGCGGGCTTGCACCCCGGCGGACGACGTGTTAGCCACTTTCTGAATTACCTTCATGATTTTCTCCTCCCCGGATTACCCGCCGGGGTCGGGTCATGAATCATGCCCCACCGCACGATTCGCGGCGGGGAGGGGATCAGAAAATCATTGGGTGCCTCAAATCCCAGCCCAGGACCTCGCCCTCGCGGGGGATGTCGATCTGGTGGGCGAACTCGAGATCCGCGAGAGACCGATAAGAAACATCCTCAGCACCGTCGTAACAGGCGGACACCGTGCCGTCCGGGTGCAGGTGCACCTCGATGGGGACAATAACGTCGGTAGTGGACACGAGATCGGCGGTCTTGACCACGATGTCGGCGGACCGAACCCGCTCCAACATCTCATCCCGGAGCGTGTCGAGCTCGCTACCCTCGCTCCGGCGGAGCGTCCATCCGGTGGCGTCGAAGGTCGGGCGCTCGTCGTCGTCCAGGAAGGAAACGATGTCGGACTCGCAAAGGTCGCGCGAGCCGATCATGATGTCGTCGTGACCGGAGCAACCGCTGTCGAGCTGCCAGATCTGCTCGCCGGCGTAAATCGCGGTGAGAATTTCGGACGCGGTGTGGCTTTTCAGGCTGTACATCGGACTCTCCCTTTCTTGCCCTTGGGGCTGTTTATAATCACTCAACCGCGAACTCCTGGTGTCCACGGGTGCCCATCTCGCCGCTGCAGAGGCAGCCTTTGGCGCACAGTGCCCGCTTGGCACGCTTAATCTGACTAGGTGCCAGCCGGTAGAGGGGCGCCTGCTCGCCGTCCCAGTCCTCAACGGACCCTACATGCTCGGCAATCAGGGTGACGGAGGTATTGTGAAAGTCGTTGGTCAGTGTGATCCGCTTTTTCATCGCCTTCTCCTCAAGAGGTTTGCGGCCGGTTGGCTTGCGGACCCTCCGTCTGCCTCGGGTCCGGCCGCTCATGTCTTAATAGGTTGCAGGTTATGTGCCAACTATACCAGATTTGTCGTGGTTTGTGTAAGTGTGTGTCAATACTAACGTTTCTCTGGTGAGCGAAAGAGGGACGGTGTGAAACAGCCACACCCTAACCACGACATAGATGTCATGGTATTTGGACGATTCCCCAGAAATGGCGGTGTAACGCCAAAACGACTATGACATAGATGTCGTGGTTTTGGAGCTCACAATGGGAAATGGCGGAATGGCGCGGTTTCGACTATGACATAGATGTCGTGGTCGGTTCAACAGGCTGGAGCCACTGGCGGGAACAGGGCGAGACGCGCCGGAGCCCGCAGGCCTCGGCATGGCGCTCGAAAGTACGCAGGGAGATCCCCAGCGTGCGAGCTGCTACGGCAGCCACGCCGCCAGAGATGGTGAGGCGATCGATCAGGATCTGGCGCCGAAACTCGAGCTCGAGCTCGGCGAGGGTGGGCACACGGTCAGGCATATTGGTACCTCCTACTCCGGAGGCTGCAAGGGGCGTGCCACTCATGGGTCCAGCTCTCGAGGTGATGACCGAGTGGGCGCGGGTCCGCCGACTGGACACGGACCTGGTGTTTCCCTCCCCCTCAACCGCTCAGAAGTCCATCGACCTCCGGCGAGGGTAAGAGGCAGCAGTGAGCCGGGCGGGCCTGACAGACATCGCCAAGGGTTCCCGCCCTGAGCACGCCGACCTGGGCAATCTCGAGTATCTGGTCATCATCGACGGGGAGATGGTCTATCGGCAGGAGGGGGACCGGACACAGCGGCCAAAGGCGGACCGGGGATGTTGGACCAACCTAGACCAGATCCTGCTCCCGGTGGCGGTCCCGGCTGACGGGCTGGTCCTGGGGATTGTTCGTCGGCGGGAGGGTCGGCGGGTAGAGATACGGATCCGCCCCGACGGCATCCTCGAGCGCCTCCGCGTTGTGAGGTAGTCCGCTCAAGCCATCCCCCGCGCCCACACTCCCCGCTGCACCTGCCACCGACCCACCGAATTTGCTTGTATCCGAGTGGATACACCTGTTATTGTTGTGGTGAGGTATTTTTTTCCCTTGGACACGTGATGAGGTGGGTATGAGTCTGGTGCAACCTCCACGAACCTGTATGACCTGCGGCGGCACATGCTCGCATCTCCTGACCCACTGCCGGGACTGCCTGGGCATGACAGAGACGGAATATGAGCGCCTGACCGTCATCGCGCTTGATATCGTTCAGCGGGGGCTCGATCTCCCGGAGAACCCGACCCCGCTCGAGACGGAGTTGATCGAAGGGATCCGCAGCCAGGCGGAGATCTGGCAGCAGCCGGGGATCTCCGAACGCGAGAGGGGAAAGTCCCTGCTCGACAATGTAAATGGAACGAGCCGCGCGGTTCTGCGTCTGGTCAAGGGAGGATGACATGCTCGTAATAGCCTACTTTTTCGTCGGATGTTTTCACGGTCTGGCGCTGGTGACGTTCTGTCACTGGCTGGCGTATCGGTGGGTTCTCATGCTTCGAGGCCACAGAAGATGACAGAACGGCACGTCTGTACACGCGCCTGTGTCAGGATCCCGACATAGTGATCAAGGATCTCGCGACCGTCTGCCGACACCCAACGAAGTGGACGGGTGGCAGGGACTGCAGGACGGCGCGGTGAGGAGATGGCAGGCAACGGATGGAGGCGTGAGGTGGCTGGTGCCCCATAGATACGAGCGCGCGCCGCTTGAAGCCGAAGAACAGATCCGCCCCGTGCTCGTTCACCCGGACGGGCGGATCGAAGCGGTGGACTGGCCGAAATGACCGACCCCGAGCGCACCGCCCTCCTGTCTCGCCTCGGCTGGCTCCGGTTTTACGAGCTGCTGTCCGCCGGGTGGGTCGGGTTTGCCCAACTCTGCGAGTCCGGACTGTCGGACCGGCAGGCACGACGCCGGCTCGAGGACATGGGGAAGGTATACGCGCTTGAGGAGCAGTGGACCCGGACGGACCCGGACGGACCCGGACGGGTCCGGCAACCTGGTGAAACAATGGAGGAAAGAGAAATGACGACCTGCATCGGATCATTCCCGCCCAATGATGGCAAAGAGTGGGGCTGTCAGTGCGCACGATGCGGGTCCACCGCGGACTGGTGTGAATGTTGGGAATGCGGAGGGGATGGCGTATCCGGTCACGACTGCGGCGAGGACTGCTGTTGTTGCGCCGACCCAGAGGACAACATCCGTTGCGACGTCTGCAACGGACAAGGCGGATGGTATGCCTGTCTGTCGTCGCCCGTCTGGTGCGAGGAACACCCCGTCACCGACCCACCCCGGGAGAGGGGAATTGTTGAGTGGTTTTGCATAGAGAAAGGGGAGACATGATCAAGCGTATGATTCTGGCGACCATTCGCGGGCCTTCGGTGTCTGGGCTGTGGATCGGGCCATTCCTGGTGCATGAGGCCTATAAGCGGGAAGGGTTCAGTGTGTCCTGGCGCGGGCTCGGGATCAGGCACGGCGATGATTTCTTTGAGTTGGCAGTCTGGGCAGAACAATACGCGGCCCGGCTGCAGGAAATCGAAGACGAAATCTGGTCCTGGGGTTGCGCGGGCACTCCAGGATGAAAGGGGAGAAATGACGACGAAACCGAACGAGCAACCTGCACCCCGACCCGGTGGGCGACCGGTAATCCCGGTGGTCCTGCATCGAATCCGGCGGATGGCAGTCATGGGCCACGTGCCGCTCGAGGTGGGCTGCATGGCCGAGACGGCGATCATCGAGCGCGACGAGTGGGGCAGTCGCCCGGTAGAGGATGGCGGCTACGGGTGCAGCCTCCACACCGACAACGGGCGCGACCCGGTAGAGGATGCCTGCCAGGAGTTGGCGGACGCGACCAACTACCTGGTGCAGGCTCAGATTGAAAAGCGCGACCTCCGCCGGATCCGCGCGTGGCTGATGGTGTTGAACGAGCTGGTGGGGGAGGAAAAGGAAGAGTGCGCCTGCCCTGAGTGGGGAGAGGGACATCTGGCCGGGTGTCCGGTGGGGGAACGGGCCACCAACGAGATCGAACGGCTGCAGAAACCCGAGCCCACCATAATCCGGGACCGGCGGCCGACGCGGGAGGAGGCGGATTCGATGCCTTCCGCCGCGCGGTTCCTGGGCAGGACCGGCAGGGGCCTTCATGTCTGGGACGTTGACATCGACGATGACGATCTGATTGTACTGGTCCGCCCGGACGACAACGGCGACGTCGATCGAATCGAGACCGCGGCCGACGGCCGCTCCGCCCCCGGCGAAATCTGGCGCCCGATTGGACCGGATGGCGAGGGGTTGAGACTGGAGGTCAGATGATCTGGGTACACCCTTTGAACGCGCAGTCCGCGATCGTAGGCATCTTCGGCGTGGACATGCCACGCGATGCGCTCCTGCTCGCCACAATGGCCCGATGGCGAGACGTGAGGGTGGCAGCGATAACGTTTCGCTCGTACTGGATCGGGTTCGACGACCAGACAATCCTGCAGGTGACGAGCCAGCAGGACCAGCAGCCGATCTTGGAGTGGATCGAACAGATGGCCAAACTCCTGGATCTCCCGTGGGACATCTGCCCGTTTTGTGGCGGTAAGGCGGATTACAGCGTGAACCAAGCTGAATCGCTCTGGAGCAGTGCGATCGTTCCATGGCACACGGCGAGTTGTCGCGCCTGTGATATTTCGATGTCTCGATGCGATGACCTGGACGGGCTGGTAGATGCTTGGAATACCCGCACACCCGATCCCCGGCTGGCTGCATGGCTTGAGTCACGCGGACTGCCGGCGGACTGGCAGTGCCCGTTAGATGCGGCGGCGGTAGTGGTGACGCATCATGGACGGGTGACGGATCTTCGCATATCAGATCGCCCTCCGGTGGCTCGCTCGCTGCCGAACGCGTATCGTCACATTCGGTGGGACCATGCGACGCTTGAGCAACGAGCAGAGGCGATCACATTGAAAGGATGGCGGAATGGATGAAGCGCTGACCCGCGCCGGATGGCGCACGATGCCCGATGATGCTACGCGTCGGGCATGGGAGGCGAAGGAGGGAAGGTGGCAGGCACTTGGCAAATATTGGGACGATGTTCCGTATCTGGAACTCGTTGAGCCCGGTGAACGATTCCTCGAGTGCGAGGTCGCCCGCCCCGTCCATCTTGATCGCGGTTGGGACTACTGCCCGGAGGGGTGGGGCGACCATGATCAATATGCTAAGCGCGCCACGTACTGGTGCAAACACTGTTGCAAGGCACGCCGGCCATGGGTTCGCTACGATACGGCGACACAGAAACACACGCATCAGTGTCTGATGTTTGGCGGAACGGACTGGACGATCATTCCCAAGGGTGGTCGGTTCCCGGAGGCTGGTGATGAGCGGTAGTACAGACCTTCCCGCATGGTGTACGCCCCTCTACTTCTCCCGCCAGACCGGGTGGGCATACGAGACGGTCAAGGCGTGTCTCACGGGGCGCCGCCAGCTGGCCGGGCAGTTGATCGAGGGGGCGGAGTTCGGGCAGGAGGAGGGTCTGCTCGGAGCCGTGGGGCGGTGGAGGATCCCGGTGGCGGAGATCTCGCGGCTGAGACGACGTTCACCAGGGGCCGGCAACGGTGATCCGGGCGATGCGGGGCTCGAGGCCAACGGTGGTATGACCGGGCCACAGGAGCAGGAGCGCAGTCAGCAGGAGGCCGGCGACGAGCGCCAGGATGAGCACGTATCCACGTTGTGACTGTCGCCTTCTGGCAGCCTCAGCGCTGGCTGTCAGTAGCGGCAGCACGTCCCGCCATCTCTCCGGCCGCGATGGGTCCAGGTAGGCTCGCAGGACCTGCCCTCTCTGCGTGCGACTGACGCAGGACGGCGGAATTGAGAAGCGCCTCGGACCTGTCGCGATCGGTCCGGGCCCTGATGGCCTCCGTCCTCGCGCGGATCCAGTCGATCCAGGCGTCTGTGAGCCTGCCGAGAGCGCCTGATACGGCGTTAAGTCGGCCGACAGCGACCACCACCACGAGAGCAGCCCAAGGCCCGTATTTCTGAGCCAGTTCTGCAATTTCCTTGTCCACGATTGACCTCCCATCTTTCGTTCCTCCTATTGTAGCGTCTATCGGGCCATTGCGCGACCCGGATCAGGCAGGACATTCCCCGCAAACCCAGCAGGGGCCATGACAGGCCCGCTCCGGGTCAAAGACCGGACGGGCGAAGGCAGACGCCTCATGCCAGCGACGTGCCGTCAGGAATACCCCGTCACGCCCCAGGGGGCCGGCGACGTTGCCCTCCACGGTGAGAATCAGCCCGGACACCTGGGATGCGAGCACCACCAGGCCCACGTGTCGAGGGCCTATAAACGCGATATCGCCAGGCTGCGGGTCATTCACCAGCCAGCCGCGTTGGCGGCACGCCTCGAGCCCGATAGGGCAGCTCGCAAAGCCACTGTAGCCCGGCGCCTGCATCTCCGGCAGGGCAAAGCCCGCGCGCCAGTAGCACCAGCTTACGAACATGGCGCACCAGGGCTGACCGTTCCAACTCTGGCCGGCGTGCTCGCCGTACCACTTGCCGAACGGGGTCAGGTTCTTGCCACGCTCGAGCACTCCAATCTGAGACCACGCAGCATCAACTACTTGCATCACAACCTCCGCAATAGCGCATCAATATTATGTTTTCGCCAGCAGCGGCACTGCCTTTGTTCTCCGTGGTTCCTCATGCCGCATCCCCCAGATACCGCAGCGTCAGGTCGTCGAGGTCCGCCGAAATCTGGGCCACGGTCGCGACTGAAAACTGCCGGAGCGCCAGTCGTCCGTAGGATAACAGTGTCGTGGTGATGTCCAGAACGTGCAGTGTGGATAGACGGGTTGGCGGTGTCGTGGCCGTCCCGGTTCCCCATACCCACTCGAGCAATGTCCCGGTGCGCCGGAGCCCCATCCACCCCGTTCCATCCGTCGCGAATACACCGGCTGCGCCAGTCGCCAGGTTTGTGTTTGTCGAGATCCGCTGTGCCCTCAGTTCCGTCGCATTCGGTCGGTAGAGCATCGCGTATCTTGTACCCGGCGCACCATTGTCGTCGGCGCAGACCAGCACGTCAGTATTGGCCTCAAACACGCTCGATACGTACCGAGCCAGTACCAGCCAATGGTACGGGCTGGCGGCCAGGGACACCCGCGCAGACGGCCCCTCGTAACCATTGATCCCATCGAACCATGCGATTGTGCCAGCGGGTATAATCACCCGGCATACCCCGCCAGTAACTGCAGCCGACCCTCCGACCGTACCATTGTTCAGCGTAACGCCGGTTGAATCGGCGAACGTATACTCGTCGGTGGGCACCTCCGCCTTATCGGCCTCGAGCGATGCGCGTTGTGTCTGCTCGTATTTCAGACCGTTTGCCAGTTCCTCATCGGGGTTGTAGACGCTCGCCGCCGTTACCCGGTCCCCGCTCTCCGGAGTCGAAATCACGCCATCGAATTCAACCGCACTCGCTGTATGTGTCGTCGCCATGTCACCCTCACTCAAACGTCAAATCGAACCCGTCGTAAAGCGCATCCTCACCGTCATAAACCCGGGAGACATACCCCGCCCACGGCCCTTCATACTCGCAGGTCAAGGTAGTCTCGCCGCCTGACTCACGCTGGATCGACTCGACGCGCCAGAGCTGCTTGCGGCCCAACAGGGTCTCCTGCTTGACCCGGATCAAATCTCCCAGGGTAACCCACCGATACTCAGGTAAGCACCGCAGGATGAGTCCGGGTCGGCGAATGCAGCCACGGTAGACCCGGTGGTTCGCCACGTGCGCAGATGTCGCCTCGGCAACAACACAATCCGTCTCCGCCGTGGTCGCACGCTTGAGCGGGAGTGTCTGCCCGACCGCCCCGTTGCCGAGCTGGCTTGCTCGAGCGTATCCATTGCCCAGTATCCCGGGTTTCGTTGTGCCACCCGGTCCACCCAGGCTGCCGGAGTCGCCCGTCACAGTCAGCCTGGCTTGATGACTCCCGTAAAAGATCCGCCAGTTGTAGGAGAGTTGGATCTCGTTTACAACGCTGCTGTCATCAGGCATGCTCACCAGGTCTGCCCGAACTACACCACACGTCTCGTCGTCCAGGTCGATCGTACAGACGACCTCGTCCTGGTCGGTCTGTGACCAGTCGATCCACCGGATGGCATTACCGTCGCTGTACCACCGGAGCGGCAGCAGCGGAAAGATATGCCCTTCGAGCCATGACCACGAGTCCGGAGTCGCGGATACCACGTCGTCATTGATCACGGTCGCAATCTGCCATCCGCTGAACCGGGTGCGGTATCCTCGCAGGTCACCCACCGCTACCGGCGTGCTCATGCTCGAGCGGTCAAGCGCCCACTCACAGACGTCCATAGGATTACTCAGTGCGCCATCACCGCATAGCGAGGTAATGCCCCCGTGTGCCCCGGTGAGCATGTAGGCAGAGTATGCCTGGTCGGCCAGTCGTCGGATGATCCGGGCATTGAAGGACGGGCTTGACGTGGCGTAGTTGGCCACCAATGTCAGAGTCGTTCCGTCAATGGAGTCGGCCTCGAGGTAATCATCGTCACCGTCACCCAGTTTTTTGACATGGTCCCCGGGAAGGTATTTGCTCCACCTCGATCCGGTCACGTCCGGAGAACCCGCAGTGAACGTGATGGGATTGCTCGCCGTGCCAGAGACTGCCTCATACCAGTCGTGTGTGGTCGTGTAGCAGTTGGTCGCGGCGCTATCCGTGGTCGCGGTGATGTCGCCTGTACCGGTGTAAGCGCTGTCGGCGATGATCGACCCCGTTCTCAGCGGGTTCACAAACCAAATATCCCTCGAGGTCGTTGACCACATCTGCTCGTATGTGATGACGAGCTGGGCGAACCCGAGATCCGAGACTCCCAGCACGGCGTCCATGACGTCCTGGACGCAGAGCAGCGGAGTAGCGATCTGGCTTTCGGTATCAGCCGGTGCAATAGGGATCGGCGCATACTTCCCCAGGGTATTCTTTGCCCGGGATCCGTCCGACGTTTCCGCCACATCTGGCCATCTGTCGCTGATGTGTTCCGAACCGGGAGGATAGATCGTCCCTGTGTCTACCACCTCTGACGGCGTAATGGTGAGCTCGATCCGCTCATCGGCGTGGCCGTAAGAGTAGCCGTTACCGGTGTTTCCGGTCACCCAGATCTCCCGCTCATTCCACGTCTGCTCGATGCCGGTCCGGGTTTCGTTTTCGTCGACCCAGGAGATATCGGCTACGCCCTCTGTCAGGTCGATGTGTTTTTGCGCCACACCAGCGTATATCTGCCAGTAGATAGAGAGCCTGACCGAACCCGGTGATTCCTCCATTGCTCTCGTCAGGCTTAGACTGTTGCCCAACAATGGCGGGAATACCAGGACCTTATCCCCGTCCACCACGGTGATATCACTGCCATCAGACATAGCCGTATCCGAGCAACAAAGCGCCCATCCGCCCTCATCCCGGTGCTGCTCGGTCGGCCACACTGTGACAATCCAATGCCCTGGCCTATGTGCGAGAGCCCGCGGTGAAGCCATCAGACGATTCCCTCGATTGCCAGGTCGGTGTCTACCATTGCCCCCCCCCGGGTGCCTCGCAGGTAGCCCTTTGACGGCGTGGCGGTCACGTCCACGATCCGTCCATACAGCCAGTCATCCCCGCCCCTGAGCACCAGGTTGGCCGCGGTCAAGTCCGTCCCGTAGAGGTCCACCTCGCGGATCCAGATCAGTGGCTTGCTCTGTCCGTTGCGTTCGACGCACGTAATCAGAGCGTCAAGGTTGGAGTCCAGAGCGGCCATCGGCGTAGAGTTTGACCCCTGGCTGTCGATGGCCACGCCACCGACGTAGCGGTTATCCTGCACCACTACAGCCCTGAATGGCGCGCGCTCATCCCGGGTTGATGGTGCCAACTGCCGCCCCAGGCTATAGCCGAACGGGAGTTTGACCACCTCGTCATTGCTGCGATAGGTGACCTGCGCGCCGACGTCGGCCTGCTTCGGCAGCCAGATCACTTTCAGCGGCAGAATCTTGCCGATGGTTGCCGACGTCGCCCACGGACCATGCGACCACCTCAGGCGATAGTACCGGCTCGAGGATGCCCCCTGGTACCCGAGCACCAGGGCCTGTTTCGCGTAGGCCCCGACCCCGCTCGAGGCAGCTGCTGCAGAGCTCTGGAGCATGGCGCCCCAGGTACCCAAAAGAGGCGTGCCAGAGAACCTGATGTGCATCTGTTTCGAGCCGCTGGTGTTGCTGAAACTGCCCGCGGTATTGTGGACCACCCGGTCATAGACGATTGTTCCGGCAGTGTCTTTGACCCGGGCCACCCTGCCCACGAGCTCATCTTCCCGGTAGATTCTCGCGTTGCCGTTCGTGCCGTCCGGGCGCAGCCACAGGTCAGTCACGCTGTCACGTGTCCACGCGGCCAGGTTTGGGACGACGCTGTCGAGCATGGGCATCGTGAGCAGATTGGACCAGGCCGCCCCGGTGTACCGGTCGAGCCAGAACCCGTCAGCACCGTCCACACCCAGGACGGCGAGCCCGATCCAGTCGGAGATCCTGCCCTCGTATGCCGCCCCCATGTCCAGAACCACCTGGTGATAGCCCTCGGGCAGTGCGTCCTCCCCGCTGACAAAGGCCTGTCTGGGAGACGGAGACGTCAGGATATTCAGCGCCCGCCAGAGCCCCCGCTGACTGTGCGTGGTCACCTGATAGACGTCGGATCCCTCGAACGGACCGCCACGCCCCATCACGCTCACACCGTCGCGCAACAGCCAGGGTTTGGTACTGACTGGCACCCCGTACAGGTCACGGACGGAGTATCCGTTGGCCATGTTCTCCGTCGCCACGGTCGCGCGCACCAGATACCAGGTAGACGCAGACGTTGAGCCGGCAGTGACGGCGCCGATCCGGACGCAACGGTTGCCGGTGAATGCCCCGTCTGTCAGGGCCTGGCCCTCGATCACAGTCTCCCATTTGACGCCGTGCAGGTCTCGCCAGTAGACGGACAGAACAGCATCTGCAAGGTAAGCGGTTACCTCGATCGGCGCCCCGGATGTGATGGTTACCGGCGCTCCTACAAGCGCAGCAGCCTGCACGTCGTAGACTTGGATCTGTGTGGCAGTCAGACGGATGGACGCGATAACGGTAGCAGCCCCGCCGTTGCTGGCCTCGAGTTGGAACGCGATCGCATCGCTGGCCAGGGACCCGCCAGATGTCGGCTTGCCGACGGCCATGGCATTCAGGTAATTGCCGCCGGCAAGCGTCAACTCACTGTATCCCTGTTGCACTACGGCGGTTATCGTGTAGTCTAGGGTCGCCGCTCCCAGGGTTTCCGCTGCTGCCCCTGTATATGTCCACCCTCGATCCGATGGAACGTCAGTTGGGGTGTAGAGGTATCCAGACCCGTTGATGTGGGTGAAATTTGAGTACCCGCCCACCCGGATAGCAGCGATCGAATACTGCAGGGTAGCAGTCACGCACGCTAAATTCCCGATGAGGAGAAACGACCCGGACGCGTAAACCGCTGACATCGTATAGATCCCAGACGTCAACACACTTGCGGCAGATTCCTCGAGCCCTAGAGAACTGTAATCGCTCTCGCCTGTCATGCTGGTCCATGTAGTCCCCAGGTCATGAGATGCTACACACCGCTTCGTCCCGGCATCGACGTTGCCGTGGTTAAACAGGTAGATACGGCTATCCGGGGTGACGGCCAGGGCAACGTTATACTCAAACGTCTGGATTGTGTAGGAGCTGATATCAACCGTCGTCCATGTAATCTGATTGGCGGTCTTTCGTTTGAGGCTGACATCATCCACCGCGGCCCCGGATTCGGTCACGTAGACGTAAACCACGGTCCCATTGACGCACACCAGGTCATGCCCTCTGACGTCTGCCGTGGTCGATCCCGCTGTCCACTTCCCGCCGTTGGAGACGTAGTGCAGGCCGGTATAGGTGCCTGCGTTGTTGCGCCTCACAACCAGGGTATAAGTTGCACTCTTCGGGTCGTAGACGACTCTCAGCTTGTCGTAATGGATCGATGCCGTGGTCGGGAACTCGAGTAGCTTCTTGCCGGCGTTTGACCAGCTGGTCCCGTCGTTCTTGCTGATATCCTTCCTGAGCCATCCTGACCCGCCAGAGTATTCGATGCTGACGATCTCCCAGACCCCGGGTTTACTTATCACGCACGGGTTAGCGTGGTTGTTGGCGTCGAATGCTGTCGATGTCTCCCATACCTCAACCGGTGCGCTCCATGTCGCCGTCTCGCCGTCCGAGTCGGGCTGTGTACCGGCGATGGAGACCACTCTATCCGGTGCCGCCACCCAGTCCTCGGCTGCAACAATCACAGTACCATCCAGAGCAGACGCCGCATGCGGTGCCTGGTATCCGGTGGTTCCACTGGCGTCGTGGACAACGGTCTGGAAACCGATGGTTCTGTCGAGGTCCCACCCGTATTGAGTTGTCCCTGAGTCGTCGCTCCACGAAAAGGACGCATCCTCATCGGGGTAACCACCGTCGATGATTGTCAGGTCCAAAGTCGTTGCGCTCGATGGTGTCCCCACGGCAGTTAGACGCGGAGGGGCTATCGCCGTCTGCTCGCCTGCATTGTTGCTGCCAGGCTCGACGGTCGGCTCGAGAGACGATTCGAGGTAATCTGACTCGAGCGTCCCGGGCGTCCCTGGAGTCGCCGTGTTTCCGGCGAACTTGTGCTCACTGAAGTCCTCGTCGATGAGGCAGCAGGCAGACCATGTGTAGAGCGTGTGCAGAGCCATTAGGACCCCTATCCATCTCATGTGTCACTCCCCGGCGAGCCGGGGTCAGCGTAATGCGCCAGCCGGCCTCGCAAAGATTACCTGGGTGCGTCGCCCGCTCGAGACACGCTGGTCTCGGAGCAATTCGTTCTGCTCCCGGAGCAGGCTGATTATTGTTTGCTGATTCTGGCCCATGTTGCGCCAGATAGCAAGGGCGTCGTTTGGCCCGCCTGCCTGCCCGATGTAGGCTTTATCCCCAGGTGCCAGGATTACGGCCTGTTGTCGGGTGCTCGCCTGGATGATTGAGTCGGTGCTCATCACCGGAGGCGCCCCGGTAATCTGCTGAGCTGAGAACCCGCCGCCTGACGTCCCTGTCTCTATCCCCAGAAACTCCAGGATGCCGCTGAACCACGCTTTGATCCCGTCCCAGATTCCAAAGAACCACCCGGAGATCTTGTCAACCACCCAGTCTCCGGCGCCAGTTATCGCGTCCCAGACGAATGAAGCTTCACCCTTCCAGATCTCGAGTAACCCTTTGCCCACCTCGACCACGAAGTGATAGGCGAGCTCTACCACCCCCCAGATCAGGATGTCCAGGTTCTGGCCGATGCCGATCACGATTGCCTTTGCGATCTCGACGAATAGCGGCACACCCTCAGTTGCCAGGATGTGCATCGCCTCGGCAACGGCGTCTGCAATGTCGCCCCATACCTGAGGGTTTTTCGACACCCCTCTCAGCACCTCGACCAGGCCCTGAGCGGTGTCAACGATGAGTCCGGACCAGTCGAAATTGGCGATGGAGTCAGCCACGTATTCGGCGATGTCGATCGACTCTCCGTCTATGACCCCGCTCATGAGGTCAGACAGGCTCGCGCCCGTCACCAAGGAGACGAATTGATCCAGATAGGACAGTCCGGCGGTAATGGTCGCCACGACGCCATCGATGGCGATCTTAATGCCGGCCATGGTCTCCTGAACGACGTCCTTGATGCCGGTCAGAGTCTTGACGATGCGCGGATACTCCCGCTCGAGCGCGCGCCCGAATGCCGTACCAGCGCGCGCTCCCTCTTCGACTGCCAGGCGCTCGATCTCGTAGGTTTGGTTAAACAGGGCCAGGCGCTTGTCGAGCCTGTCCTTGACGTCGGCAAGCGCCTGGTCGCGCGACGTCCGGAAGAAGTCATTGAGCGCCTGTTCCCCTTTTTCCCGCTCAGCATTGACGCGCCTGGTTTCCTCGAGCAGGCTCTTGAAGTATCGCTCGTCAATCGCGGCGCGCTCGTCTGCCAGGGCTTCCGCAGCGTCTGCCGCCTCCTGTGTGTACTCCCGGTCTGCAATGGTGAGGTCGGTGATCGTCTTGATGAGCTTTTCGGCCTCTGCCCGGTAGTCTGCCGTGCCCAGTTTCAGGTCTTTTAGTCCCTCAACAAGTGGCGCCCCGAAGAAGTCGTAGAGAATGCCAGCCTGTGCTTTGTTGATCTCATTGTTGACAACGGCGAACGCCTCGAGGTACTGCGCAGCGGTGTCAGCGCCCAACTTTTTTGCGATTGAACTGCTTGCCTTTGCAGCCAGACTCTGGATGCTGAACGACCCGATCTCCACGATAATCTTCCGGACGATGTCGGCAGCGGTGCCCATCTGTCGGAACGCGTCCAGCCCCTGCAGCCCCAGGGCGGTCAGATTGATCGACGCTTCCCGGACGGCCGGCCCGAACTTTTCCGCCACATCCACGACAAACCGCTTGCCGACAACGCCCATTGCGGAGACGGATGCGCTTGCCTCCTCGAGGTTCCGGAGTTGATCGCCGGTGATCAACTCGAAGCCCTTGATATCCTGAAACTTTACCAGTTCCTCGTTGAAGTCGGCAGCCTTTGCCACCGCCCCGACAATCGCCGCCGTCAGGGCAGCAGCACCCGCAGCCAGGGCAGCGACCGCAGCAACAGCGACGCCCGCAGCCATGCCGACTTTGAGCAGCTTGACGGCGCCTTCACCCCCGGTTTCCTGCATTGTCTCAAGCGAATCGGATGCCATTTTGAACTTGGAGATCAACCCGGCGAAAGGTAGCCCGGTAGCGTCTGCCGCGGTCTCAAGCGAATCGAGGTATTTTTTCTGCCGGGTGAAGCCCTCTGCCAATGCCTCGTTGCGCTCCTGCTCTGCCTTCTCGAGCGCCTCGACCCGACTGCGAACGGCCGTGACTTTGGCCTGGTATTCCGCCGTCGCTTTGGTCGCGTCGTCGGTGTTGAATTCAAGCTCTGCCAACTGGTCGTTGAGATCGTTGATCTGCTTGGCGTAGGAGTCACCGGCGTTGTTGATCAGGACGAAGTTGACGTTGAGTTTCTGGAGCAGTTCGTTTTGCTCTTGGAAGAGCATCGACAGGCTCATCCCGCCGTTCATCAGCTCGCGGAATTCACGCACCGTCTTCTGAACTTGCAGATTCTCAAGCGCTACCTTGTATTCCTGCGTTGCCTTGACCTGGTCCGACGTTTCCTTTTCCAAGCGCTCGAGCATGAGCGCTGTCTTCTGAGCCGGCGTCAGGGCCTGGTTGTACGCCTGGCTTAACAACTTGGTCGCATCTACCTGGTCGGCAGTGACGTCAAACCAGCTTGAGCCGACCCGGACCAGCTTCTTAACAGAGTCCTCGGTCAGCTTTGCCGCCTGCACGGCCTCGAGCTCGATGTCGGAAAGTCGTTTGACTTCGCTTGTGAGCGTGCGGATGGGTTCCCCGTCAACGTCGTAAATGATTCTGGTCCTGACGATTTCCTCTACTGCCATTGCAGACTCTCGATTCCAAATGCCTGCCGGAAACGCTCTGTCACTGCCCGGCCGATTGACGTCAGGGAGTAGGGCACCGAACCCCTGACCGCCCATGGTCTCGCGGTTCCCTGCCCCTTCCTGGTGTAGCCCAACTCGACGTAGTAGGAATATCCGGATGTGTTCTCGATCACGAGGACGTTAAAAGCCTCGGTATAGAGACGCCACGTCTTCTTGGATCGGTTTCTCTGGTAAGGGTGTGTTTCCGCCCGGTCCGGTCCGGGCCAGGTTTCGATGGCGGCCTCGAGGCCCAGCTCGCCCGCGGCTTTGAGTGCGCGGGAGGCAGCCTGATCCACCGCGCGTTCGGTGCGGGCCAGGATGTCGAGTAGTTGGTTGCCCACATCCATATCCACGGGCACCTCACAGAAACGTTGCCCCCGCCATCGGATCGTCAGCAGGGAGGTCAGGCCGATAGTCGAGACAGCCGGGCAAGGACGGGGCTTTACGTTCCACCGGGGCAGCCGGGGCGCCCGAGGCTTGCCCGCTCTTGTCCCAGATCGCCGGGCCCGGGTCCTTGCCGACCGCCCGGATCATCACCCTACCGAGCGTGTACTCGAGCAGCGGGCCGGCCTCTTGCACCACCATCTTCCGGACGTCCAGAGCGGTCACCGGTGAGCATGATGGCAGTCCCTCTAGCCGGAGCTGGAGCCATGCCATCACGTCCACGTACTGGCTATACTTCAGCTTCCGGAGGCTGCCGGGTCCGCTGGACTGCCAGTGACTGCATTCGAGGTCGAGTCCTGCCCAGAGGATCGGCTGTCCACGAAGGACTTTTTTTTCGCCTCGATGTCCTCCATGACGGCTCGGGCCAGTTTCCCGGCGAGCACTGCCCAGTCGAGCATCGACAGGTAGTCGTCCACCTCGGGCCCCTGGAGATCCGCCTGCACGGTCCGGCACCATGCGACCAACTGGTCAGGTGTCAAACGCCCGACTTTCGGCACCTCGAAATCAGGCAGGTAAATCTGACCGTCGAGCTCGAGCGCTCGGATGGACAGCCCGAGGACCGCCACAGACGTCAAGAGCGCCCTCTGGACGTCGGGCAGGTCTACCTGACTCAGCGCTCCCTCGACGGCCGCCAGGGTATCCGGACGGGCCGGTACAAAGTGAACAACGATGCCTTCGACAAAGGTAAGCCGTTTGGTCAACCGACCCGGAACAAAAGTTTCAACCTGTTTCATTTTTAAACTCCCCTTTGGAAAAATCCCCCCCCACGCGGTGATTCCCCTCCACACCACACGATCAACTCTTTGCCCAGTTCTCCACGATATCGATGTTCACCGGGTAACCGACGTGCCCGTTGACCTCGGTCGTTTCCCCCAGTTCCCGGACGCCGAACGCAGCCGTCAGGACCTGGTTTGCCCCCGCGGCCCCTGCCCCGTAGAGCGTTACCTCGAGGTCAAGCATGGGCTCGGTCGCACTGGTGAGCGGGCATGTGGTGGTCAGACCGGACAGCAGATTCCCGCGGTGCAGTTGCTGGAGCAGCCAGAAGAGCGGATAGTCCGCGTCCGTGGTGTTGGTCAGGTCCTCAGCAGCCACCGTGAACGACATCTGCATCGGCGCCGCCACACCGTTGTCACTGTAGCCGTACAGTGCCCGGTCACCACCGGACTGAGCGGAGTAGGCCACCTTTTCCCGCAAGAGCTCGAGCGGGATGGAGACGAACGAGTTCTGAAGTGTGGTTACGGTTTTGGACAGAGTCCCGGACAGATCCTTGATCCGGAGTCCGACGTCTTTTGCAGCGATGAGCCTGTGAGTTTCAGCCATTTGAGCAACCTTTCAGTGTGTCCAGGACGTTGCCCAGACGTTCGATCAATAGCGCTACCTGGCGATACGGAATGTTCTGGCTGGTCAGCGAGCGCTCGATTCCGACGTTGGCGAAGTAGGGTAACATGCCCCCTCTCGCCCCCGCCTTTTCCGGTCGGTGGATCTCGCCCCACGCCTGGATGGTCTCGACAGTCTCCCGCAGAGTTGATGCGCTGCAACGGATGGACGGGTGTTTCTCCGGTTCCGTCTCTGTCGCCAGCCTGGCTTCCAAGTATGAGCGCAACTCCTGCACTCTGTCGAGCCTGATGTCTTTACACTCCATCGCCAGACTCCTAGGACTTGCAGCCCACAACGATCAGGGTGATGACGGCGTTTCCAGACCCGGCAACCGCGGTAAACACGAGGTTTTTCGAGCCGGCAGTCACCGGGATCTCTCCGTCACAGTTGATCAACAAGTCCATTCCCGGATGAATCCGGAGCACATCGGCAGCAACCTTTAGCAGTCCCACCCATTGTGTGCCGACACCTGAACTTAACTCTGCCTCAACCGTCCCGGAGTTTCGAATATAAATCGCCTTGATTCCGCCCACCAGCGTGATACTTGCGCCATCAGGATCGGTCAGTGCGGTCAGGTCGATCTCAGCTCCAGCGGCACCAGCAGCGATGGTCTGCTCGATTACGGCGGCACCGTTGGCCTGTCCCGTTCCGGTCCCAGCAGCGTACTGCTGGACCTTCTCGAGCAGTTGGGCATATGATTTTGCCTGAGTCGCCGTGCCGGCATCCTGTCCGACGACCAGTTTCATTGAGAGCGATGCGTTGCGAAGTGTCGCGGTCATTGGAAACTCCTATCGTGCGATGTATCGCACCAAAAGACTGAACGTTGTGTAAATCGTTGTCTCGTCAGCATTCATAGTCCGGGTCCACGCCGGGATCTCGACGACATACTGGTTACGAATGGCCAGGAGCGCCAATCTGACCCGCTCCTCTCTCTGCAGGTGCGTTACCAGGCTCAGCTGCTCTGCTTCCACCCGGTCCTTTGCCCGCAGTGTCGTCGCAATCTGTAGGTCCCACGCGGATTCGATGGACTCTCCCTGGCGCGATTGGACCGCACCGGTATTGCGCGCGGTCCGAGGAAGCAGGCTGAACCACCTGGTCAGCGGCTCAGGAGGTGCCGACGGCCCGTCAAGCCGGAAGCCCTCAGCCCAGAGGGTGGCAGCGGTCACATCGTTCTCAGTCGTGGCACCGGTGCCTGACCATGCCTCGATTGCTGCCCGGGCTCTGGCTACAAAGTCATGGTCGGATTGGCTCATCGTGACCACCTCGAACTCGCTGAGCCGGTCGCTACACCGGGCAGGCTCCAGTAGACGTGTGACTCCGTGGTATCCGTCGAGACAAGTCCGGATTTGTCAGCGTCATAGTCAAAGCCCAGGGACTCGAGCTCAGCGCGGTATTGCGTCATGTGGTCAGCCGCCGCCTCTTTGTAGCCCGAGTCGGCTTTGCGCGAGGCCATTCCCGCCGCCTGGAAAATAAGGGCCAGTGCCCGGTGGCGCTCGGCAAAGTTAAAATCCTCTGGACTCATCACGAGATAGGGGTATCTCTTGCTCTTCTGGATGTCCTTTGCCACAGCCACCCAGGCAGACCGCAGGACCCGCTCGAACGTGGGCACGCTCGCCGTCTGCATCACGTCGGCAAGCGTGGGGTACCAGTCCGTCAGGTGCTGCTCGGTCAGTGTGGACCGAAACGGCGTGAGGCATGCGTCAGCCGAGAACCGGAACGGGTAGACCACTGACGCGATTGTGACAGCCCAGATCTCGGTGTATCCCGGTCCCAGGTCGGCGGTGCTGGCCAGGGTCACGGAATAACTGGCTGAGGTCCCTCCTGCCCCTGGTACTGTCGCCGCTGCAGCATCAACCAGGACGGTGCCGCCCGGGCTGTACAGGGTGTAGGTTGACGAGGTCGGCGTCAGGAGTGTTGAGCCGTCGTCGTCCACGAGGCGGATCGATGCAACAGTGGGTAGTTCGCGTGTGAACCATGTCCTCAGTTCTCGATCGACCTTCATGGCACTCCCCTAAAAAGCCCAGGCAGAGGGACCGGAGGGGAGTGAGAATAGCCCCCCTGCCCAGGCAACTACTTCCGCTTGCGCGGCTTTTTCGTCTCAAGCTTGACCGGCTTTTCTGCCGGCTCGGCCTTCTCAGGTTTTTCCGGTTGTTGCACCGGAGCGCCGAACACAAAGCTCATAGTGCAAACGTCCCGTTATTGCCGTTGATCGTCAGTGTCGCGGAATTCGCATCCGCGGAGATCCAGCAGGACACCGCCGTGTAGCAGTAGCCCGCCCGGACGTCAAGTTTCGCGGTCCCGCCCTTCGTCCCGGAGTTGACGCTGAAGGTCCCGAGGGACACCCACCTCGTGCCGTCCCACCCGATCACGTCGTATGTCGCATCGGCCCCTCCCGCGGTCTGGGTCGCACTCACGTGGACGTCGATGCCGGACAGAGCCATTGAGCCAGCAGCGGGGGCTGCGGTCGGCCACGCGCCGATGATGGGGGTGATGGTCTTCATTTTATGCCTCTGACGTTTCGGTCGGCTGCTGAGACTTCAGTTGCTCGAGCACCTGCGCATTAGCTGTGATAGCTCCGTCGATCCGGAGCATCGTGTCCTGCACCCGGCGCGTCTCCGCAGCCGGAGCCTCGAGCCGTTTCATGCCCTTTTCCCGCTCGCCGAGCAGACGTTTCAACTCGTTTCCAAGATACTCTTCCATATCCCCTCCTTGAGGATGGGCCGGTTGCCAGGCCCGGTTGAGCTGTTACATTGTGATCGTTCTACTACCTCGCCTGCACAACCTGGATGCAGTCGATCTCGATGAGATCAGTGTCGGCGCCGCCGTCCTTCTGGATGGCAACGATCGGCTGGACCATCGTATTCGCGCCCACTCCGCTCATGTCGAGAGTGTCCGAATCGAGCAGAACTGCCCCGGTCGCGTCGTAGACCCGGAACGCCGTGGTGGCCAGGGTCGTGAAGTCGATCTCGAACCAATACCACGTGTTGTCCACGTAGTCGGTGCCGGTGTCCGTATCATCGACGTCTACTCCGTCATCCTTTTCGATGAGGATGTCGAGGTTCGCGCCTTCCATCCGAAACCAGGCGTTGGTGGTCACAGTGTCGAGGTCGGCTGCGTAGTCAGATGCCACGCCGAGCACGATCCGCTGGTCCGCGCTCAGTGTCGCCCCCGCCAGGTTGACACGTGCCCGGAACCGCACGATGGGGCCCTTGCTGAGGTTGATCATTAACTGATCACCCCAGTCGAGATGCATCGCCTGTGCTTCGGCATCGGCGCTGTGGGCGAGCTGGTAGATACCGGCTGCGGCATCGGCCACGTAGTCGATCGTCGAGTTCACCGTGCTCTCAGCAGCTGCCCACGGAGTCGGAAGCGTGGCACCCGATGCCGCCTCGAAGTCCTGCAGCATCTCGTGGTAGGCGAACCGTCGCATGCCCTTCTGGGCCTCGAACGGTACCTCGACAAACGTCCGTTCGACGTTGTCGGAGGTGCAGAATCCGATGTAATCCACAGCCCCCTGGGAGAACGTGGCGGCAGCACCTTCGTTGTCCTTCAGCTCGAAATCGATAGCCTGGGTGGACAGATCCACCGTCGGGGCATCGATATCGATCTGGGTGTCAGAGATGAGGTTAACGTCGCCGACGCCGCCCTCGATGTTGGTTACGACAGTGGCAGCCGCTCCGATGTTGACAGTGCGCGCGCCAGCCGTTGCAAAGTTGGCATCCTGCGCCACGTTGTCGTTGGCGATCGAAACCGCGCCGCCGGAACTGTTGATCTGTACCGCACCCGACGCGTCCAGATCCACGGTCGTCACGCCGGAGGTGCTGACCGCGCCCGCTCCGTCGAAACTCAGCAGGGCGGTGTCGTCGCCGAATTCCGCCGAGGTGGCCCCTCGTGCAGACAGACCGGCAGCCGCGTCAATGTCCACACCGCCCGCGGAGGCGTTCAGCCGGAGGGCGTCCGTGCCGGTCCCGGTGGACTGGAGGATCAGGCTCGAGTTCGTGGCGCCCGTGACCTCAATCGTGAGGTCCTGAGCGTCACCGCTGGTCGCCAGGCTGATATTTGAGACAGCGCCATCGATGTCGATGCTGAACGCCTGGCCGGCGTCCATTGCCAGGTCAAACGTTCCCGTCGGGTCGAGGTCGATATTCGTGCCGGTCATGGTTAATGCAGCAACGCTCACATCGAGGCCGTTTTGGGCATCCACGTTGCCCGGGAAAGTGACCTGGCCGTTGCCGACCTGGGTGAGGACAGGGTTGGTCGCCGCGTTGCCGAGTTTCACCGATGCGCCCGCATTGGCGGTGTCGATCTCCAGGTAGTTGTTGGCCCCTTCCTGCACCAAAAACGCGCCTGCGAGGTCGTCGGCCACATGAAGCGTAATCGTCTTGGTCGCGTCCATGGCCAGATCGACAGTGCCGGTCGGGTCAAGGTCGATGTCGCTGGCTGTCAGGGTGAACACCCCGGACGGGGTCAACGAGAGTGTCGTAACGCCAGACGTTGATGCCGCTCCGGCTCCGTCGAATGCCAAATAGCCGGTGTCATCGCCGAACTGCGAGGCCCCACCGCCTCGCACCGTCACAGCCCCGGACGGCGTGATATTGAGGGAGACCATGCCGGTTTCGGTCACGATGCCCGCATCAAACTGCAGGTCGCATGTACCGTCGTTGAGGTTGATCTGGTCGTCCGCGGACAGACTCAACCGCCCTTCGCCCGCTCCTGCGTTGACGCTGTCAATCGCGAGCAGGAGATTGCCCACTGCGTTTCCGCTGAGTTGCCAGGTGGACGACGCATCGGCGGTGATGTCCAGCCCTGCGGAGGCGGTGCTGTTTACGATCAGGTCAGTCAGCAGCCCCGCCACGCCGAAATCATTGCCGTCAGCCGGGAGCGCCGTCCACGCCGTGCCCTTGTTGACGGTCACGTAGATCATCGTTGTGACCGTGCCGCCCTTGCGCAGGTAGAGCGCGTGGTTTTCGGTGATGATGCCTCCACACGTGCCGGACGGGGCAGCCGTCCCCGAGACGACCTGGAAGTTATTGACGCTGATATCCGGAAACTTGGTGATCATGCCTTACTCCTAGTTCGGCACTCGCACCGTAGGAGGGGCGGGCCGTTTGCGGTATTCGTCGATCCGCCGCCGAAGTTCCTCGAGGGACTCGGCGGCCTTCTCGTATTCATCTTCTCGCCGTCGGGCGAGCATCATGCTGTTCTTGGCGGTCAGGGTGCTGATCTCCTCAGCCAGGCCCTTGAGGACATTCCCGGGCGTCCAGATCTCCGTCTTGATCCGGAGCGGCTTCCCGTTGTTCCGGGGGGCGAAGTGCTTTTCAAACGCGTCGATGGTCGCCGGGTCCAACAGTCTCTGCGCGTACAACACCCACTGCTGAGTGTCGCACTTCGCCGGGGGGAAGCCGATCAGGGCATGCACCGGGAACGCGTTCACGTCGAGCCCCTGGAGCGTGGCGGCATGGGGCGCGGTGTTCAACACCCCGTTGCTGTCGTACCCCACCCCCTGGATGCCGGCTTTGAATTCGATCCGCCGGACATCGGGGAGGATGAGCCGCAGAGACGCGTCGTAAAAAATCCCAACCGAGGGGAGGCGGCCAAAAAACCAATAGTAGGCCACCTCCATATAGCCCGGCTTGATCGGCCCGACCGTGCCCTTGGAGAGTTGCGGCTCTGCCGGATGATGGACCCCGTGAGCCGGGATAATAACCTTCTGACCTGGTGTGATCTCGAGACCTGACGAGTGAAAGTGAGCGAACATAGGATTCCCCTCCTATTTCTGACCTATTCCCTTGGCCGCAACTACGCGGTCACACCAGACTTGAACGCGAACACCTTGTTGGCGTCCAGCAAGATTGCGTCGAAATCCGCCACGTAGCAGTATTCCTCCCCGTTCTCGGCCACCGGCACGGGGTACCGCATCACGCCGATCCCGTCGATGTCGGCCACCGATTCCGCGTCCCGCCGGAAGCTCGGAGTCTCGCGACCGAACAGGGCGAAGGCCGGCATGACCTCGTTGGAACCGCCGTTTCCTTCCTGCGCAGGCATGCTCGGCACGAACAGAATGTTCAGGTAGTTCGAGCCCACGTCAGCCGTGGTGACCTCAGAGGAGAGGTTCGTCACGTACACGGCCACGTCATCGTAGACGAAGGACAGGCTGTCGATGTCGAGCTGCGCGCCCGTCGGCCACTTGGCCACGTACTCCTGAGCCGCCGGGCCGCTCAGATACGAAGCCGCCTGGGTACGGAGGTCGGCCAGGAGTTCGTTCTTGACCTTCTCGGGGCAGAGCAACACTACCTTTACGCGGGCGCCGGCGGTCGCGCGGATCGTCTGCACGCCGGTGGTCACCGTGGCCCAGATGGCCTTGAGTCCGGCGCGATCGGTGTTCGTGGTTCCCGCACCGGTCACGAGCGCCCACAGGTCCGCGGCAGCCTTTTGCATGATGGCGTGAATCGCGAGGTCGTGCATCGTCAGCTGGAACCCGGCCTGATCCTCGAGGTAGTTCAGCGCCTGCGAGGTGATGGCCGTTCCAATCGCGCTCTCGATCAGGGTGCTCGAGGCGGTGGTGATCGTCCCGAGGGCGGTCGGCGTGACTGCCGCATTCTCGTTGAGCTGCGCGGCGTTGGCGTATTCCGCGATGCTGGCCCCGCGCCCTTCGGTGTACCCCTGCTTGACGATCATCCGCTCGGCGAGCGCCAGGAACGCCGGGGGAGCCCACGCGGTGGTAAGCATGACCGGGGAGGCCTGGGTGCCGTTCGCGAACGAGGTAAAATTTCCCGTCGCCGTGGTGGTCGCGTTGGTCATGGCGCGCTGAATTGCCTTCCGTTCCGCGCGCTTGACGAATCTCATGATTCCGTGTCTCATGGCTTTCCTTTCATGCCGGCCCGCGGGCTATCGGCGGAAACTGATGTGAACCGGGCCAGACTTCGGCGCTTCGTCGCCGCTGCCGACCTGCGGAGGATCTTTCTTTTCCGGCTGGACGATCGACCGGCTGATCGCCGCCTCGACCCGCGCATCCACCTGGCGTTCGATCTCCTTGGCGTCGATGGTCGGCACCGGGCGCTTGGCGAGTGCTCGCTCGATCATGGATTCCATTTGCTCCGGTGTCACGGCCGGGGCAGGCTGTTCCTCGGCCCGCGCAGGCTCCGGCATCGGCAGCGGGTCACCGGCAAGGGTCACCGCGGACAGCGATCCGTCGGGCATGGTGAGCACCAACCCGGCAGCCGTGGCTCCCGGGAATTTGGCAAGGACTGCACTTTCGTCAATCATTCGTTTCTCCTGCGAGCTCACGGCCCGCTCAAAAAGGGGGACATCTGCGGTGTTGGCCTCCTCGACCACGACCACGACCGGGGTAACCGGAGCCGCCGCGACAGCGATCCGGAGATCCGGTTCCATCGGCGTCAGGACGGAGGCGGGCACAAAGGCCTGTTGGCTCACGACCTCGATCCGGTCGCTCAAGCCAACCTGACCGGCCATCAAGGACAGCCGCCACTGGTACAAGCGGGAACTGAGGTCAGGCCCGGAGCACTCAAAAACCACGTGCTCGAGGTCGTCAGAGAGGCTCTGGAAATACAGGTACTGAAATGCCTCCGGAAGATCCGCCTTGACCGCCTCTCGAATCTTGGCGATCAGGTCCCCGCCAGCTCGATCGACGTCCGCCACGATGCGCCGCTCTTGGTCTCCGATGGACCGTTGGTGCACGGACACCGGGTTGAACGAGGCGGGGTCGTCGGTCAGCCCCACGCCCCACACGGCGGAGACGTGGCCTTTGGCGTCGGTATCGAACTCCTGACTGACGTAGGATCCCTGCCATCCCTGCCACTTCTCGACGCCAAACGGTGTCCACTCGACGTCCACGGCATAGAGCCCCTTATCGGGCACCGGTTCCAGGTTGAAAAAGCACATGGTCTCGCCGCGCTTATGCTCAAACTTTCCGGACAGCGGGCGCCCCAACTTCTGGTAGACGCCCATGATCCGCTCGAGGTCTGCGTTGTCCACAAGTGCGGGCAGTCCGTCTGTCGCAGGATTGGAGCCCATCTTGAATAACCGGAACCTGTCAGGCGGGTCCTCGCCCGTCAGGGGCTCGAGTACAGAGCGTTTTCTCATGACATCCTCACGTGGTGATACCTTACCCATACGGCCAGATTCAGCCAGACGCAACCGGATAGGGATTTAGGGCTTTACTTTGCCATTACACGGCATTAGGATGTAGGACAACGTTGGAGGCGGTATGAAGAATCGAACAGTGCAGGTCAGGGTTACGGCGGATGAAGCCGAGCGGATCAGGGCAGAGGCAGAGCGGCAGGGGCGGACCGTCTCGGACTACGGACGGCGAACCCTGCTGGCAGCTGTTAAGGTAGTGAAACAGGCAAAAGAGGGTGAGTGATGGATCTTGACAACACATCGATGCGTGCCTGGGCAGCCGACGAGGCCAAAGGCGAGAAGTTCCGGGCACTTCGGCCGCGCATGGTGGAGTGGCATCGAGATTCTGCAAACTTAGTGCGGTGGAATGCCCTTACTATCCCTATCCCCTTTCAGCCGTACCGGATGGGGACCGGTCCGATCATCTGGTGCAGCTACGACCGGGAGGCCCACGCGGTGCATATCAGAAAGCCAGGAGTGATGGCTGAGGGTGTCACTGCTCGGTATGTGGATCAGATCGCGGCGCTATTGGCGCTCGGGCTGGTGGAAGCGGGGGAATAGGTCAAGTGACAGGAAGAGCAAACAGAAAGGAGCGGGCAATGATTGATGCGCACAACGAACGCTATCTGAATCGGCATATTGCGATGGTCGTAATCACAATGGAATGTCTGGACGGCATGTTTAGACAGGGCTGGAATACGGAGGGCAAGATCCTGCGGTGTGTTCAAGGCATGCCGCCGGATGCAACTTTCGTGGGAATGGTGCCGCTGGATGACTTGAGTGTAGGGTTCTTGTACTACCACCCCAGTTTCCAACCGGTGTTGTATGTGTCGCCATTTCCCCGATACTGCCTCACCTATGAGTACACGCTGCTCGAGCAGTCACCCACTGTGACCTCGGGCTAGTCATCCGCCGCATCCATCGCCCGGACGATCTTGGCGAACCAGTTGCGCCCGCCCCATACCTGAGCTGAGGCATAGGCAGGGGTTCCGGGCTCCGCTTCGGCGAACCTCTCGTTTCTCCCCCACCACCTGTTGCCCTTCCGCGCCCATGCCGGGGTACAGGCCTTTCCCCGTGCGAATCCCTGAGCCATCCTGATTGTGATGGGCTCGATTCCGTCGCCGGTCTCGCCCTCGTCGTGGCGCCGCAAGCCGTCCTTGTATGCGTCGATGACGTCCTGGGCCGGGGTGAAGTCGATGCCGTTGTACTTCGCCGGAATCGCCCGCTCCTGGTGCGCTTCTGCCGTCCAGTCCGCCCCTGCCTGACCGCCGTGTAACAGCCAGGCTACCCAATCGGGAGATGGGGCTTCCCGGTCGTTCCACCCGTCGCCATCTTCTGGCGGGTTGTTCGCATGCCAGGCTGCCAGGGATAGCACCACGGTCTGATCGACGCTCGGACGCATAAGCAGGCGTCCCATTCCTCGAGCCGGGTCGTTCCACGCGAGCCCGGAAAGTCGGGCGAGTTGCTGTCCGAGGCCAACCTGTTGCCGGACGTCTGGCGGCACCGGGAGTGTATCCGCCGTCGCCTCAACCGGGGTCGTCTCGAGCGCAATTCCTGCCTGCGCCAGGGTCTGCGTCACGAGGGGACGGATCGATACTGCATCAATCAAACCCTTCTCCGCCAGGCTCGTCAGCCGGTCAAGAACCGGGCCGATCGAGGCGAGTGCCTGGGGCTGCTCCCACGGCAGCACCCATTGGACGGAGCACTTTTCCTTGCCGTTCCATTCCGCCCACATTCGCCCGGGGCCGGACTGGATCCACCCTGCGATCGCGTTGGCGAGGTAGGAGACCACGCCGATCTGGAGTAGTTGCTTCTCAATGTCCGCCGCTGCCATGGGGCCCGTCGAGCTCCACAGCCGAGCGCCTCCGAGCATCGAAACCTCGATCCACCGGAGGGTGGTGTTGACTGCAGAATCGACAACCTGGCTGCCCTTGTTCGCTCCGGTGTCCACCGACCGCAGGTCCTCCTCGTCGGTGGTCAGCGCCACGACGCCCATACTGCCTGACTTGTAGATGTGCTCGGCCACCTGGACCTTTGCCGCCTCATCACGTGCCCGGGTGGTGGCGACCAACATGCCGGCCATCGCCCGACTCTCGAGCATGCGCCCCAACTGCGTCCAGAGTTCCGGACCGGTGACCATCGAGGGCCAGATGAGGCCATACCACCACCCCCACAGCCACGGGCGGTCAATCCCCCACGGCGTGCAGGTCATCCAGTCTGGGTAATAGGACGGGGGCAGGACGCCTCGAGGGTCCGGATGCGGCACGTCCTGGTCTACTGTGGTCGGCACCTCCCAATAGGACGATGTCCCCTCCCGGCGCGCAGTCCGCTCGTACCACTGCCCCAGGTACGTGTCTCGCCGGAAATACTCGATCGACCAGGACGCGAGCACCGGAGCCCACAGCCGATCCCGGCGAACGAAATTGGACGGGCGCCACATGCCCAGGCCTCCAGTGCAGGACCTGGCCAGGCCGAGGCGCCCATTGCCCGAGGGTGACCACCTCACGCCCCGGCGAGTCTCTGATGCCGAGACCTGCACATCCTCGAGGTAGAGGGAGTCCGGCGGGTACCGGGGGTCATGGGGCAGCATCACGGGCAGGTGCATCGCGAGTTCCGGCGGGTCCGTGATCCACCGCCCCGCGGCGAGCAGGCCGAACAGGAGGTCAATTGCCTGCCTCGAGATGGGATGGAGCAGCACCTCCGTCACTCCCTGCCCCAGGTACCGGAAGAGCCCGGCCTCGGCATTCGGGATGACGTCCTTTGCCATCCCCGAATCCCAATCCGTCAGAGTCGCCCGGGGGGCGTACTTTTTGACCACTCCCGGGGGTCCCAACGGGATTACCAGGGGTTGCGCTTTGGGTGCAACTGCTCGCACAATCCTATCGACGAGGGACATGGTATCTCTCCTTGGTGTTTGGTACGCCGATGCTGGCATCTCCAGAATACAGTGTCACAATATTACACCGATCGAACACGGGCATAGCGATATATCTTAATCCGTCCATCCCGTGTTTGTGCTCGTCGTCTCCACCTTCCCACAAGCTGAGGTCGGAGCGGGTCTCCTCGCACGACCTTAGCACCCACAAGTAATCTTCGCCAAACGCATCATTCAGGCGCTTGATCCCGGCGTCTACCGACCCATCACCCTTTTTCGGGGTCTGAATGTCCACGCCCAACTCTTTCCCGAGCATCGCGTTGCAGGTCATACCCGGCGCGCCTTTGCCGCCGCTGTTTACGTCGCCGACCCATAGCCCCACATCGTGAGGCTGCAGTCTCCTTGGGTGCCTGTTGAGCATTCGTCGGATGCCTTCCGCGTCTTGTTGCGTGCCAGTCGAGACATCGCTTGACCACTCGCCCTCGATCTGCACCCGTTTCCGCGTCACGTCATCAGCAAGGAGGCGCGCGGTTTGGTGTCCTGCGAGTTCCCCATGGTCGATCCCCACGGAGTACCGGACAGAGTTGCCCTCGAGTACGTCGTCCACAATCCGGGTGTGATCGTACTTCTGGATACAGCGCTTCTCACGAACCAACCCGACAAGCCAGTCACCCTCAAGCAGTTCCTGGCGCCGCGCTCCCCTCAGGTTCATCAACTGTCGCCGATAGTTCGTGTTCAGGTAGGGGTTGTCCCCCACCTGTGCCGGGATGAACTGGCGGGACTGCCGCTCTGGTGCAGGCGTGAGATGGAACACTTCCCGCCCGTGTTCGTCTGGCGGGTCCACATAGAGCACCTGGTCCGGCGCGGCATGGAACGCCGATCGCGGGTCCAGCCAGGGAGCAAACCGCTCAAACACCCACGCCGGATACCTGCCACCGGGGTTTGTTGTCCCTCTCATACGAAGCGGGATATTGTCGCTCGAGCGAAGCCCCGCCGTGATTTCGTCGAACCACCAGGCTTTGAACAGGGTCAGTTCGTCGAATCCGTAGAAGTGGAATTCAGCGCCCATCACGACGCGCAGAGCAGTCGCGTCATTGTCGCAGTGGCCCAGGAAAATGCAGGCCCCGGAAGGGAACCGAAAGACATGCTCAGACCCGTTGTACTTCACTCCCGGGTAGAACGCCGGGAACCATTTAAGCGCGCGGGGTATGACTTCTTTCAGGAGTTCTGGATAGGTCGGGCGGAAGATAATGGCTTTGTAGGTGGGGAACTCACAGAACCGCATCGCGTCTACCAGCAGCCAGTCCGTTTTACCGCCCCCCTTGGCACCGCCGTACAGTACAAAGTCAGCGGTAGAGCGCAAGGCTACCAGTTGCCGATCGTGCGGAATCCATGGCAGAACTACCTCACTCGGTAGGCTTTGGCTCTTCAACTGGTTGGGCTGCATTCATTTCCGCCTTCTTCGCCACGGCATACCCTTGGAGATAGAGCTCGAGGCCAACTGCCGGGCCCACCTGCACTGCCACGGGGCCGCCGTCGGGTCCGGAGATCTCCTGTGTCTTGCGCTCGCGGAAGTGGGTGGGGAATCGGCGCTCCAGGAACCATGCGTTGCCACGCCAGATCTCCCCGCCCGCTCTGACTCTCTGCACGCTCTCGAGCGCAGCCTGTGACTGGACCCGCGATGCACGGTCCAAAAACTCGGCAAATGGTTCCTCTCCGGCCTCGCCTCGTTCCTTCCAGTTATAATAGGTCTGCTTGACTATCCCCGCGAGATCGCACGCCAAATCAATTGGCAATCCCTCGCGAAGATAGCCACACAGTTCCTCTGCTACCTCTGGAGTCAGGCTTGTTGGTCTGGCCATGTCACTCCTCCCCTGGAAACACCTTGCCCTCAAACCCGGGAACATCAACACGTGTCCGGGTCGCTTTTCTGACCTGCCTTACTGCCTGATACAGGTCCGACCAGGTTGGTTTAGGCAGCGCTCCCTGTCCCGCATCCACCTCAATCAAGGATGCCAATAGGACCAGGACCAGGTAGACAGCCGCTGCCACGGCAGATGCTTTGCCCTCGGTTGACTTCCCAGCCTCGAGGATGGCCACCCCTGCGGCCTTCAGGACAGCTGCGATCTTGTTTCGATGTTCGTCAGTCATACACCCTCCTCTCTAAATATGCACGCGACCTACCTATTTATCAACCCCGATTATGCCCCAACCTGCTCCAATGAGCGCAGCCGAGGCCACATGCTCCGATGTCACCGTCACCTCCGGCCACAATGCCCGGACAAGCTTTAGCTCCATGCCCCCGTGCAGGCCCGGAAATGCTGCTCGCCAACCTCCCCTCTGCCGTCGCCAGGCTTTCCCGTCCCAGCGTCGGACGGAGGGACCGACCTCGATTTCATCGTAGGGAATCCCCTGCTGAGCCGCCAGCGTTTCCCACAGACCAGCGCACCTTCCGAGCGCCCACCCGATGAGCGCTTGTGAGCCGGCCCGCCCTGAATCCCCTCGAGCTGTCACCGGGCACCGCTCGAGCACGATCATCACCGGGCCATGTGCGAGGCCTCGAGCTTCTCTCAGGACGTCCACAGCCCGCCTCAGCCGCTGCTCCCCACGGCTCGAAGCTCGGGGTCCCTTCCTCGCACTGCATTCCTCCGTCGCGCCGGTCAGAATCTCCCAGCCGGCAAGAAGGCGTGTGCGGGTCTCGAAGGAAGTGTACGGGGTCACCTCGATCAGCGAGGCGCCGGAATGGTCAGAGCCCGGATCAACGCCAAGGATGTAGGTAGGGGTCAGTGCCGGCGCCGGCGCAGTCCTTCGCTTCGCCTTCTGCTCGAGCCTGTAGATCTCCGCCGGGTCGGTTACGCGCATTGACATGTCACTCCTCGCCTTTCTGTGTCTTGTCGCCACTCCAGTCAGGCACCGCCGGGATACTCAGGAACGCGCCATCCTGCTCTCGCATCGCAAACCATCGCTTCTCGCCGTTGCGGGTCCAACTCCAGGTCTCAGTGCCGTATGCCATTATGGCATCGACTATACCCTTAACCCCGTGCTCCCAGGTGATGACCAGGGGCTGCCACCCTTTGAGGTCATAGTCCATGGTCTCTGGGTCGATCGGGCGGATGATGTCGTCATGGCGCCGGAAGCCGATATACAGGCTCCCCATTTTCGGATCGCAGTACCGCCCTTCTCGCGAGGTCGTCAGCCAGAACCTGCCACGGAAGCGGGCGGAGTACCACTCCACAGATGCCCTCTCAATCGCTCGCCATCCCGCTGCTATCTGAGCGGGGGTCAGGTCCGGTTTTACGGTCATGGGCTTTTCTTTCATCCTCACCTCTGGACGTGATCAGCAGCCCGTGGTAGCCTGACCCTGTTGCTGCTGTGTGGTCTCTGCTGCCTCTGTCGCTCCTGCTGCCTGGCCCCTTCTTGGAGGGGCTTTTTTCGTTTTACAGCCTGCCCGTCGCGCCCATCGGTCGATCTCCAGATCTGTCCGGTCCGCCTGCTCGAGCCTTGCTTGTAGCCGAGCCATGCCTCGAGCCGCTTCGACCTCGTTGCAATACGCGCGCACCCTCCGGCAGATCGTGCCGCAGACTTCGTATCGGGCTATGACCCGCGTCTCAAACGTGTTCAGCCGATAGGGTACAGGGCCAGCGACCCGGCACCTCGTGCATGGCTCACAGCGACGAATCACCACATCACCTCCTGGACTGCACGTTCAATCCGCAGGCAGTGCGGACTAAACCAAAGAACTTCTCGAGCCGCGTTCGCTCTGCCCCGGCCATCGCCCTGTGAGCCAAACCCGCCTCGAGCCTTCCAGGGAACCGCAGTCCAGCCGGGCATCGTGTGTTCGCCCTCGTATCCTGCCAGGCAAATTCGATACAGCCGGTCATTACCCCGCTCAAGAGCCCATGCCCGCACGTCATGAGCCACAGACAGATCCTCCGTCGAGTAAAGTGATTCGCACCGTTCCGCCTCGGAGGAGTATGGCGGGTCAAGGAATACCGCGGTCAGACCGTGCTTCGTGGTTACTGAGTCCCCGCACACTCTCGACCAGTCCCCGGAGCATACCCGGACACCACGCAATCTCTGGGACAGTGCTCGGAACCAGTCGCGGATAAAGTCTCCCCTCCCCGCGTCCCCCAGGTGGGGGAGTTGGCGGTTGATGCCGGACTCTGCGTCCGTTTTTTCCCTCCACTCGGACCCGGTCCACTGCCAGGGACCATTCCCCGCGCACCAGCCAGAGCCGATCCAAGAGCAGATGCCCCAGCACCACCAGCCAGCGATCTGTGCGTCGAATCCAGCAGGATCGCCAAGGCACGCCTCGAGCCGACGGGCACCCTCCGTGATCAGCCAGTAGTGTCTCGCCTCGAGGTCTGTCTCCGACACCGGCCAATCACACCACTGAGCCACGGCATCGGGATCAACATGGACCGCGCGCCAGAAATTTGACACGAAGCGGTCCTTGTCGTTGATCGTCTCGACTCCCACAAATGGAATCGGTCGACCGAGCAGGACCGCGCCCGAGCCGAAAAACGGCTCGACGTAGTTCCGGACGTCACCCAACCGCCGCCAGATTTCAGCAGCCACGCTGGACTTCCCGCCGAACCACGGGAAAGGGGCTTTCAAATCGTCCACAACACCTCCGCTTTCCTCATCAGCCCTCAACGGACCGATGGAGAAAGCGGCCTCCCCGCGGGCAGGAGGCCGGAACGTCAACACGTGTCAGAATCAGCCGTTGACCTGCTTCAGGCTGAGCTTCCCTCTGCCGACCAGGAAGCCGTCGTCAAGGAGGTCACCGAGGTAGGCCATTGCCTCATCCACCGCATGCTTCTGGACGATCGGCAGCCCCGGGCAGGACAGGCGAAACACCAGGCCGGAGTCCGTCACGTCGAGCGACAGGAGCAGCTCAAGCGTGTAGACCCGGTCCGTCTCGCCGTCGAGCACGCCCTCAAACCAGGGCACCTCGATGCGGATCCCGGTCGGCAGGGTGGCAGAAATGTCCTGCTTCTCTTCCCTGGCCAGGACCCGATAGAGCCCGTGGCTGTCGAGCTGTGCCTTCACGTTGGCCCCGGTGGCCAGGCTCAGGCTCGAGACCTGACCCAGCAGGAATTCACCCGGGCCGCTCGAACCGGAGACTTCGCACCCGACCAGGCTGGTGATGTGGCTCGAGCATGCCCGCAGGTGCTCATGGAGGGCCTTCTGGCTCATCGGGCGACCGATCAGCCGAAACCACTGCAGAAAGATGGGGTGCAGCGGCACGCGAGCGCTGACTACGTCGCTCTGCGCCTCACGGGCATCAAGCGCGGCATCCATGTAGAGTTGCCCATCATCGGCGACCCCGCCCAGAATCTCCGTCTGTTCCGGGCCCGCATGCCGGTTGAGCCACGCCGCGAAGCCTGGCAAGTCGGCGAACAGGTGCCCCCTCATGTTTCGAGGCGGACCGTCGAGCTCGAGCAATTTGTAACCACTGCCATCCTGACGGAGCGCCAACATTGCCCCACCCGGGCGGGTAGGGTGGCTTTCAGTGTGCAAAAGCGCACTGGGGTCTGACAACAGTCCGAATGCGAAATTACGAAGATCTTTGAAATCCATGACTTCCCTTTCTTTTTTTAAAACTTTACGCTTTACTTCACAGGACGCAGGGTTGACGGAATTGTCAACTGCTCCCCTTCCTGCGTGATCAACAGCGCGCCGTTCTGGAGCCGCGCTGAGTCTGCTACCACCCGCCGTGCCGGGGTCTTGATGTCCACCGAGGGGGTGATGTCGATGTTTGCCGTGCCCGCCTTGCCGCTGAGGGTCAATTTCAGGGTGACACTGACTTTCAGGGTATCGCCGGCATACTTCTCCGGCTCCTGAAAGACGAAGGTCGCCTCATCGATGGCCTCATTAAAGAGCCGGGCCACGTCGCCCCCGCTCAAGGTTGCGAGATCCTCCAGACGGAGGGCCTTAAATGTGAACGTTGGTTGCACTTTCGCTCCTTTCTGTTGTTACAGCACCTGCTCACGTACTCTCAGCGCTTCCGGCCACTCGGCCGGATCGCTCCCCTTCCTGGACCGCAGGCACACACGGGCGCCCGCAGCCGTTCCAAAGACCGCCTTCTCGTCGGCAAAATTCACATGCTCCGGCCAGTCCATGCTGTTGATGTTGCTCACCACCGGGCACCTCCCCAACTGCTTGACATACACAGGCATCCCGGCCGCCTTGCACTGCAGGACCACGTCCCAGGCGGCTTTAACCGGGAAGGGGCGGGCACCGGGGCCGGACTCTCCGCCGATGATGACGTGGTTGATGTTGCCCAACGCTGAGAACGATTCGGCGCCGGTGAACGCAGCATAGGCGAGATCCACCGCCCCGATCATCGGCTCGAGACTGATGCCCCGAACCGCCGCAGGCATGCGGAGCAGTTCCGGGATCAACGAGTCAGCGGTGGCCTGGTCGCTGGCAGAGACGTATCGGTGGATGTGCTTGTAGTGGTCCCACCGGTTCGGCCAGCCGTCCTTCAACCAGTCTCTCCCATTCACCACGTACCCACCCGGCTTCAACCGGGCGAACGCATCCACACACACCGCCGGGCTCCATCGCTCGATCCGCTCTGCCTGGATCTCCGGCCGCTTGGTCAGGTCTTTCCAGATGATCCACGGGCTCAGCAGCATCATCCCATTGATCGCCTTCCATACCTCATCCGGGACGTTCGGATGCCCCATGTCAGACTCACTGGCCAAGAACACGATCGTCTTGTGACCGTCCTTACGGGGCTTATAGCCGGGCTTTGTGAATGGCCAGGCCAGCCGTTCCGGGTAGAATTCGATTGTGCCGTCCCATCGCCCCACCGTTGCCGCCTCACCGTGCATATTCCGGGCACAGAAGCGCTCAGCGTAGCAGTGAAGGCATCCGGGGTGAGTTCGCTTCGGTCCGCCGTCCACGGGCTTATAGCCGGCTTTGGAGCAGCCCTTAATGCCGTTCCAAGTCTGCCCCTTGATCACGGTTCCATCCGGTGCAACATACGAACACCATTCGATCTTCGTGCTCATCGTCTTACCTCCTCATTCTCGTCATCTCCGAAACCCGGAACAGCGCAACACATCTCAAACAGGGTATCTGTCGTAAAGTCTTTCGCGCGTTTCTCGTCGATGCCCAATGTTCTACAGACCTCTTCCAACAAGGGATCGAGACGATCCCGAAATGATGCCGCCGTGCATGCAATCTCATTTGGTTTCATCTCTCCACCTCCTTGTAACTCACATCCTCACCTCGAGCGGCCTTGCGCATCCGCTCACACATCCATTGATGCCACTCGCGATTGGTCGCCTCAGCTGACACTCCCTGACCTGTGCGGACGTGGTGGAGCGCAGCCTGGATCCGGTACTCCTCGAGCTCGCCTGTTGCTCGAGCCATTGGCAGGTACACCCACCATGGCCAGAGGGCAGAGGCCAGTTTGTCCGCCGCGCATAGTCGGGAGACCTCGAACCGCTTGAGCCTGGCATAGGTCCGACTGTGACCGGCGCAAAGAGCCTGTGCCAACCGGGGCAGGACGGTATTGCCGCTGAGGTAGTACATTAGACACGCAGCGATCTCTGCCCCGTATGCCGGATGAAGGGCGCCATCCTCGCCGTCCATCGTGCTACAGCCCCAATAGCCCCAGTCGTGAGTGAGAATGCAGATCGCCTCCCACCAACGAGGGCAACCGTACAAGCGCCACCAGCTGATCAACACCGCCAACGGGTGCAGGAGTACCTGGTGGGCTCCGAAAAGCAAAGACTTTGTGCCTACTCGCATGGCGACCCCTTTCCCGCATCATACCGCGTAATCCCCCACACGATCGCGTGAAGACACCACAAAAACCGGTGAGTGTAGTCCCGGCAGTCATTCGCCCAGAAATCGTGAAACTGATGGCCATTGTGGTCAAAGCCGTTGATCCACAATGCAGCCTCATACTCGTTGGCCCCGTAGTCGCTGATGCCCTCCTCAATCAGTTCCCGGAGTTCCTTGGCTGCCTCTTGATCTAAGCCCTCAAACCAACCCTCGGAATCCTCCCGAACAGCCTCCGCAAACCGCTCTTCCGACCAGTCTTTGATACCGTCCCGGTCGGAGGCTACGCACTTCTCCGCCCAATAGGACGGGTTGACCCGGTGCCCACGGAAGAACTCGAACATATCGCGCAGCCGGGTGAACATATACCCGCCCATGTCGCCATAATAGGCGAGATATCCTGGCCATGTCACGAGCCCAAATCGGTAGTTGCCCGTGCCGGGTTTGCTGAATTCGAGATGGCGGTATAGCCCGTCGTCCCTGTGGATGGTCATTACGTGCTCTTTGACGTCGCTTCTGAATCGCTCTGTAATGTCGTTTGCCGTTGTGCTACTCATGCTGCTCTCCTCTCTGTTACTGCCGCCGCGTACTGTCGCAACGGCTCAACTAGCCCGGGCTCGAGCGCCCAGGCAAACCCAAGCTTTCCATTCACGGTCCGCCCCACTGGAAGAGCTCCAGCGCCACGATATAGCCCGCCGTCGTGTCCCACGCCGGGATCGGCGTGGGTAATGCACAGCCTGGCCGGTGCCTCGAGCCCGCCCGTGAGCTGGCGCGCGTTCCACTCGTCGGCCAGACTCTTGACGCCGTTCCCGCCCCGCACGATCCGACGGAGGGCGAAGGGCATCAGGTCTGGGGCTACCTCTGGCTCGAGCGAGTCGGAGCGCCAGGACCTGACCAGCTCGAGCACGCTGCACGGGTGCAGGTCCAGTGCCGCGCAGATCGTCCGCAGGACCAGGGACCGGCTCCCGCTCATAAGTGCTACCGTGACTGCCACCGCGCAACCGACCGAACCGGGATCGACGCCTGTTAGATCCCCCACGTAATGCAGCAGCTTTGTACGGGGCGGACAAGGCCAGCGCTGCAGATAATGCCTCTGGCGCCAGATATGGCCCACCATCGTTACGTCTGGTCCGACTCCG
>Ga0209416_1000245_pt1 | contig 59133 bp, 47 predicted proteins | sample RifGroF1_FD_184001 | JGI IMG/M metagenome (GOLD analysis project Ga0209416, IMG submission 184001) | Groundwater microbial communities from Rifle, Colorado, USA - Groundwater F1 (SPAdes) (version 2) | ecosystem: Environmental > Aquatic > Deep subsurface > Groundwater | place: Rifle, Colorado... | reverse complement strand
AAACCTCCACAGCACTTGCTGCTTCCGTCTGCCTGCTTAGCTGCGATCAGCTGAGCCTCGTATTATGACACAGTTTTTAGCGCTTCGTCAAAATATTTTAGGGTTTACGCTAACTTATTTTGAACCGAGCCGGGGTTGAACCCTCTGCGCTTCGCTGACTACTTTTTTGCTTGCCGCGGGGCGTTGCAGTAATCAGCGAAGCCTTGCAGTATACGTCTGTTTTTGACGTCTTGTCAAAGAACCTCAAAAAAAGTTAAAAAAGATGCTTTCGCCGGGGCGTGGCTTCCCATCTCGTGCCAGCCTGCCAAGCGGTGGGTACCTGCGGGAGCACTGCAGCTGCTGTCTATAAATCTGCGGGGAGGACGGTGGCCACAGCCGTTGATCTGGAGTCAACTGCACGTCCCCATACCTACAGGGCACGTGATCACTCCGTGCTCAAGACCCAGGTTGGCACGCACCGCTTGGAGCGCACAGGGATAATCGCGACTCCTTTGACTCTGGCTCCTCCATGGCACTCATCACCCTGCAAGACGCTCAACTGGCTTTTGGCCACGTGGCGCTGCTTGATCACACCGACTTTTCTCTTGAGGCTCAGGAACGGGTCGGCCTGATCGGGCGCAATGGAACGGGCAAGTCCTCCCTCCTGAAGATACTGGCGGCATTGGAAAAACCGGACGACGGCACGCTGCAGACCCAGACCGGTCTGCGCGTCGCATATGTTCCGCAGGAGCCGGTGCTGGACTTGCAGAGCTCTGTGTTCGAGGCGGCCAGTGTGGGCCTGGCCGACGCCCGGGCTGCGCGCGATCTCTATTTGAGCGGTGAAGACGGCCTCGATCTGGACGCCTTGCAGAACCGCATCGAGGCGCTGGACGCCTGGAACTGGGAACAACGGGTGGAGGAGACGCTTCACCGCCTGCATCTGGAGCCGGACGTGACCGTGGGCACCTTGTCGGGAGGAAACAAGAAGCGGGTGGCGCTCGCACAGGCCCTGGTGAGCCGACCCGACGTGCTGTTGCTGGATGAGCCCACCAACCACCTGGATCTAGACAGCATCACATGGCTTGAAGACCTTCTGCTGGAGTACAAAGGGAGCGTGGTCACCATCAGCCACGACCGGGCGTTCCTGGACCGTGTTGCGACCCGCATGGTGGAACTGGACCGCGGACGCCTGCTGAGCTACCCGGGCAACTTCGCCCAGTACCAGCTCCTGAAAGAAGAGCAACTGGCCCAGGAGGCCGTCATCAACGCGCGCGCCGACAAGCTGCTGGCCCAGGAAGAGGTGTGGATCCGCAAGGGCGTGGAAGCCCGGCGCACCCGGGCGCAGGGGCGCATCACCCGGCTGGAAGGCCTGCGCGCCCAGCGCGAGCAGCGCCGCAATGCCCTGGGCAGCGTGAAGCTGGAAGTGGCCAGTGGCACGGCCAGCGGCAAGATCGTGGCGGAGCTGGAGAAGGTCTGCAAGTCCTTCCCCACCGCCGATGGCGGGCAACGCATGGTGGTCCGCGATTTCACCGGCACCATCCTGCGGGGTGACAAGATTGGTCTGATCGGGCCCAATGGCGCGGGCAAAACGACACTGCTGAAGATCATCCTGGGTGAGCTGGCCCCCGACAGCGGCACGATCCGCCAGGGCAGCAAACAGACCGTGGCGTATTTTGACCAGATGCGCGACCAGATCGACCTGGACGCCACGCTGGAAGACTTCATCAGCCCCGGCAGCGAGTGGATCGAGATCGGCAACAAGCGCACCCACGTCAAGAGCTACCTGAGCGACTTCCTGTTTTCGCCCGCGCGTGCCAACGCCCCCGTGCGCACGCTCTCGGGCGGCGAGCGCAACCGCCTGCTGCTGGCGCGCCTGTTTGCCCGGCCGGCTAACGTGCTGGTGCTGGACGAGCCCACCAACGATCTGGACATCGACACGCTGGAGCTGCTGGAAGACCTGTTGCAGCAATACGAGGGCACCGTGTTCCTCGTCAGCCACGACCGGCGCTTCCTCGACAACGTGGTCACCAGCACGCTCGTCTCAGAGGGCGAAGGCCGCTGGCGCGAATACGTGGGTGATGTGCAGGACTGGCTCACACAGTCGGCACGTGCCGAAGCGCTGCAACGCGAGCGAGCGCCTGCCGCAGCGCCAGCGGCGCCGATTGCCGCGTCTGTCGCACCCGCAGCGCCCGCCAACTCGGCGTCCCCGAAACGCAAGCTCAGCTACAAGGAACAGCGCGAGTTCGAAGCCCTGCAAGGAAAAATCGCCGCACTGGAGGCCGAGCAGGCCGACATTGACCGCGCGCTGGCGGGCGGTCAACTCTTTGCCACCGATCCGGCCCGCGCCACTCAATTGGGCGCCCGACACGCCGAAATAGAGTCTGAATGGATGCAGGCCTTGGAGCGCTGGGAGGTGCTCGGAGGCAGTTGAACGCCCAAACCGAACGGGCTGCACCCCTCACACCACCCGCTCATGCCCACGACACCCCAACGCCTCGCACACGATTTCCAGCGAGCGCTGCAAGACCTGCAGAAGGAACGGGAACGCACCCGCCAGCTCATGGCCGAACTGGACCGGCAGAACCACGAACTGGACCGGTTGCGCAGCTCGGTGCACCGCGAATCCAACAGCCGCCTGCTGGCCGAAGAGGCACTGGACGAAACCAGCGACCGATTGCAACTCGCGGTTGAAGCCGCCGGCCTGGCGCTGTGGGACTGGCAGTTGCCGTCACAACAGGTTTTCTTGACCGCGCGCTGGGGCGAAATGCTGGGCGACATCGCTGTCGATGGCTACTGGGACACATCAGCCTTGATTGATCGGGTCCACCCCGACGACCGCGCCCGTGCACAAGCGACTGCGGGCGAACTGCTGCAGGGCCGGCAGCAGCGCACGGTGGTTCAGTACCGCGTGCGCACCGCCGGCGGATGGCTGTGGATCGAAAGCCATGGCATGGTCGCCGAGCACGACGCCAAGGGCCGCCCGCTGCGGTTGATGGGATCTCACGCCGACATCAGCGAACGCAAGCGCGTGGAAGCCGAAGGTGCACAAGCCCGCGCCCAGGCGGAGCAGGCGAGCCAGGCCAAAAGCGAGTTCCTGGCCAACATCAGTCACGAGGTGCGCACACCGCTCAATGCCCTCATGGGGCTGACCCGCCTGCTGATGGATTCGCCGCTCAACACCGAGCAGAAAAGCTGGCTGGACCTGATGGACAGCTCGGCCCACGCCCTGCTCGACCTGCTCAACGACGTGCTGGACCTCTCGCGCATCGAGGCCGGCAAGCTCAGCATGGAGAACGTGCAGTTTCCGCTGCGCGACACGCTGGCGGAAGTCAGTGCGCTCTATGCCGAACAGGCGCGCACCAAACCGCTGAGCTGGGAACTCCAGTTGTCGGCCCGGTTGCCCGACCACATGCAAGGCGATCCGGGGCGCCTGCGGCAGGTGCTGAACAACCTGCTCTCCAACGCGCTGAAGTTCACGCCCCGCGGCGGGCGCATCCGCCTGACCGCGGACTTGCTGACCGGCAGCGCTGGCGGCGCGCACCAGTTGCGCCTGCAGGTGCAGGACAGTGGTGTGGGCATCGCGAAAAAGCACCAGTCCACCATCTTTGATGCGTTCACCCAGGCCGACGCCTCCACCGCGCGCAAGTTCGGCGGCAGTGGTCTGGGTCTGGCCATCTGTTCGCGCCTGGTCCAGCTCATGGGCGGCCGCATCGACCTGGTGAGCGAACTCGGCCAGGGCAGCACCTTCACCGTCACACTGCCGCTGGGCGAAACCACAGCCACAGACCGCGGCCCGCTGAGCGCCCCCATGGAGCTCAACGAGGTGGCGCAGGCCGGACACCGCTTTGCCGGTCTGTGCGTGCTGGTGGCCGAAGACCACCCGGTCAACGAACTGCTGATGAAACAACTGCTGCAGCGTCTGGGCTGCAGCGTGCGGCTCGCTCGCGACGGCGAGCAGGCGGTCGCGCAGTGGGAACTGGGTGGCGTGGACCTGGTGCTGATGGACGTTCAGATGCCCGGCAGCAACGGCCTGGAGGCGACGCGGCGCATCCGTGAGCGCGATATCCAGCTGGGCCGTCCGCACACACCGATCGTGGCGGTCACGGCCAACGCCATGAACGGCGACCGCGAAGCCTGCCTGCTGGCCGGGATGGACGGCTACACGTCCAAGCCCGTCAGTCCGCAAGCGCTGATCCGCGCCATGGACGAAGCCCTGATGCGCAGCGCCCACCGCGGCGTCCCGTGCGCCGCAACGCCGGAGCCACCCCCTGCGCACCAACCCGGCGCGGCGGGGCCGCTGGACATCGACAAGCTGCGCCGGCGGCTGGATGGCGACGAGACCACCCTGCGCCAGCTCGCCCAGGCCATGCGAACCGATCTGCGCCAGCGCTTGTTGGCGCTGCAACAGGCGCATCTGGCGCAAGACATCGGCATTGCCGTGGCCCATGCGCACGGGCTCAAGGGTTCGCTGGGCAGCATGACCGCCGAGCGCGGCGCCCGCCTGGCCAAGGGCCTGGAACTGGCCGCGCGTTCACGCGACTGGCCACTCTTCGGCCGCGCCCTGCCGCTGATGCAGGCCGAGGCAAAGCAGATCGACGGCGCGTTGGCCGCGCTGCTCAGCGCGCCGCCAGCCGCCTGAACACCTTCCAGAACGCCGCGTCCTGCGTGGTCGCGAAGTTGATGCGCATCAGCGTGCTCGGTGCGCGCGCGGCGTGGAACAGCGAACCGGGCGCGATCAGGTAGCCCTCGTCCAGCATGCGCTGCGCCAGCGCCTCGGTGTCCACGCCCGTGTCCACCCAGCCAAACAGTCCCGCGGGCTCTGAGACGAAACGGCAACCCGCCGCCTGCGCCAGCTTCACGCTGCGGCCCCGTGCCTCGTCAAGCCGCGCGCGGATGCGCTCGGCGTGGCGCAGCAACTGGCCTTGTTCGATGCAGTGCGCCAGCGCGCGCTCCAGCAAACTGGGCGTGGTGAGCGTGGTGAGCAGCTTGGTGTCGAGCAGGCGCTCCACCCAGTCGGGTGGCGCGACCAGGTAGCCGACGCGCCAGTTGGGCGCGAGGATCTTGGCAAAACCGCTGACATAGATGGTGCGCTGCAGACCGTCGAGCACGCTCATGCGGGTGGCGTGCTCGGGTGCGATGTGGCCGTAGGTGTCGTCCTCCACCACGTAGAAACCGTGCTGCTGCGCGAGCTGCAGAACACGGTGCGCGCTCGCCGGCGAGAGGCTGTAGCCGGTCGGGTTGTGCAACACGCTCACGCTCACGAACAGCTTGGGTGCGTGTTCTTCGCAGTAGCGCGCCATCACCGCCAGATCGGGCCCCGCCGGTCCGCGCGGCACCGGCAGGATGCGCATGCCCATGGCCGCCAGCCGCGCGAACTCGACCGCCCAGCCCGGCTCTTCCACCATCACACAATCGCCCGGCTTCAGCAGGGTGCGGCTCACGATGTCGAGCGCGTGCGTGGCGCCCACGGTGGTGATGATCTGCTGCGGCCCAGCGGGCAGTCCCAGCACCTGCAGGCGGTCGGCCAGCACGCGGCGCAACTGCCCGTCGCCCAGCGGTTCGCCGTAACGCAGCGAGTTGTCGGCCAGCGCAGGCCCCGTGGTGACGCGGCGCACCGCCGCCTGCATGAAGTTGGAGACCATCCAGTCCGGCGGAAAGGCGCCCATGCCGGGCTGCGGCCGCGAGCCCGCCGGGTGGAACATGCCGCGGATCAGCGCCGCTGCGTTCACCGGCGCGGCCATGCGGTCGGACGACTCGGCGCCCGGTGCCGGTGCCGCGCGCCCGGCACCCGCGCCCCGCAGCGGCGTGCGTTCACGCACGAAAAAGCCTCGGTAACGCTGCGCCTGCACCAGGCCCTGCGCCAGCAACAGGTCGTAGGCCGCCACCACCGTGGACGGGCTCAGACCCTGCTGGGCCGCGCACTGGCGCACGCTGGGCAGTCGCGCGCCGGGTGCGAGCAGGCGGTCGCGGATGCGGCCGGCAAAGCGCTCGGCCAGCTGCTCGGCCAGCGTCTGCGCCGCCGTGCGGCTGAGGGCGGGCGCGCTGGACAACGCATCGCCAGGACTGGCGTCGGAGGTGTTGAACATGGCAGTGTGTGGGCAGAACGAACCACACAGTTATTGAACTGAATGCCCAAACTGTATGGCTTGTGTATTGGTGTGAAAGGATAAAGTGTCTGCCATGCGCCCGCAAGCCCTTTTCACTCACAACCGTCCGTTCAAGGCACCGGACCGGTGTGCGCACGCGAAGGGCCGCCCGTGAACGCCACCGAATTCAGCGCCCTGCTGGTGCTGGCCACAGCCACCAGCTTCACGCCCGGGCCTAACACCACGCTGTCCACCGCGCTCGCCGCCAACTTCGGCCTGCGGCATTCGCTGCGTTTCGTCTGCGCGGTGCCGGTGGGCTGGGGTGTGCTGCTGGCGCTGTGCGCCGGTGGCCTGGGCACGCTGATCGTGGCGCAGCCGGCCTTGCGCTGGGCCATCCTCATCGGAGGCTGCGCCTACCTGCTGTGGCTGGCGCGCAAGCTCTGGGGCAGCCGCTCGCTGAGCCAGGTCAGCGCCGACAGGCTGAGCGTCACGTTTGCGCAGGGCGTGGGATTGCAGTTCCTCAACATCAAGGCCTGGATGCTGGCGCTGTCCATCGTGGCGGGCTGGATCGCCGGGAGGCCGGACGCGCTGGAGCGCTTCGTGCAGGTGCTGCCGCTGATGCTGGCCTTCGCGTTTTTCAGCAACCTCCTCTATGCCTCGGTCGGTTCCCTGCTGCGCCACTGGCTGGCCGGTCCGGTGGTGGACGGCGTGGCCACGGGCGCGCGCCTGCAGGTGTTCAACCGCGTCATGGCCAGCGCGCTGGTGCTCACCGCCGGGTGGATGCTGATGACGGGCCTGGGAGGCCAGCCATGAGCCATAGCACCGCGCTGCCCGCCCTGCCCAGCCACCGCGAGCAGACCCTGGGCCTGTGGCTCGGCCTGATCGGCGTGGTGGTGTTCGCGCTCACCCTGCCCATGACGCGGCTGGCCACCGGGACGGCCGACGCGCCCCAGCTCTCGCCCTGGTTCGTCACCTGGGCGCGCGCCGCGCTGGCGGGCGGGCTCTCGGCCATCTACCTGATGGCCACGCGCTCGCCGTTGCCGGCGCCGGTGCACCGCAAGCCGCTCGCGCTCTCGCTGCTGGGCAACGCCATCGGTTACCCGCTGCTGCTGGGCTGGGCCTTGCGCCATGTGACGGCCAGCCACGCCGCCGTCATCACCGCGCTGCTGCCGCTGGCCACCGCCGCCGCTGCGGCCTGGCTGCTGCACCAGCGCGCGCGCCTGGGCTTCTGGCTGTTCGCCGGGCTCGGCAGCCTGCTGGTGGCGGCGTACAGCGTGCTGCGTGCGCACCAGCTCGGCCACGGCTTCGGTCTGGCCTGGGCCGACCTGCTGCTGGTGGGCGCCGTGATCGCGGCCGCGCTCGGCTATGTGGCGGGCGCCAAGGTCACGCCGGTGCTGGGCGCCGAGCGCGTGATCAGCTGGGTCTGTGTGATGGCGCTGCCGCTCACCGTGCCCGGCGCGCTGCTGACCTGGCCCGATCAACCCATCAACACCTCGGCCTGGTGGGCGCTGCTCTACGTCGGCGTGTTCTCCATGTGGGCCGGCTTCTTCGCCTGGTTCCGCGGGCTGGCGCTGGGCGGCGCGCTGCGCGTGAGCCAGCTGCAATTGCTGCAACCCTTCGTCAGCATCCTGGCCGCCCTGCCGCTGCTGGGAGAATCGCTGGATGCGATGACGCTGGGCTTCGCGCTCGCCGTGGTCGCCACCGTCTTCATGGGGCGCCGCATGGCCGCCCCGCCCATCACACATCCGAAATCCAACAAGGAGACTTCATGAGCAGCACCTGGACCCTCGCGAAACGCGCCCACAAGATGAACCCGTCGGTGATCCGCGAGATCCTTAAAGTGACCGAGAAGCCCGGCATCATCAGCTTCGCGGGCGGCCTGCCCTCGCCCAGGACCTTCCCGGTCGAGGCCTTCGCCGCCGCCTGCGAAACGGTGCTGCGCACCGACGGCCGCGCCGCGCTGCAGTACGCCGCCAGCGAGGGCTACCGCCCGCTGTGCGAATGGGTCGCGGCCAGCATGCCCTGGGACGTCTCGGCCGATCAGGTGCTGATCACCACCGGCAGCCAGCAGGGCCTGGACCTGGTGGCCAAGGTGCTGATCGACGAAGGCAGCACCGTGCTGGTGGAAACGCCCACCTACCTGGGCGCGCTGCAGGCCTTCACGCCGATGGAACCGAACATCGTGAGCGTGGACAGCGATGCCGAGGGTGTGGACGTTGAAGACTTGGTCTCGAAGGCCGAGGGCGCACGTTTCCTCTACGTGCTGCCCAACTTCCAGAACCCCACCGGCCGCAGCATGAGCGAAGCACGGCGCCAGGCGCTGGTGGAGCGCGCCGCCGCCATCGGCCTGCCGCTGGTGGAAGACAACCCGTATGGCGACCTGTGGTTCGACCAGCCGCCCCCGAAGCCGCTGACCGCGCGCAACCCCGAAGGCTGCATCTACCTGGGCTCGTTCTCTAAGGTGCTGGCACCCGGCCTGCGCCTGGGTTATGTGATCGCGCCCAAGGCCATCATGCCCAAGCTCTTGCAGGCCAAGCAGGCGGCCGACCTGCACAGCCCCAGCTTCAACCAGCGCATGGTGTCCGAGGTGCTGAAGGACGGCTTCATCGACCGCCATGTCCCCACCATCCGCGCGCTCTACAAGAGCCAGTGCCATGCGATGCTGGAAGCGCTGCAGAAAGAAATGGCCGGACTGGACGTGGTGTGGAACACCCCCGACGGCGGCATGTTCCTCTGGGTGCGCCTGCCCGAAGGCATGAACGCCGTGGAACTGCTGCCGAAGGCTGTGGACAAGGGCGTGGCCTTCGTGCCCGGTGCCGCGTTCTACGCCGACCATGCGGACCCGCGCACGTTGCGCCTGTCCTTCGTGACGGCCAGCGAGGAGCAGATCCACATCGGCATCGCGGCGCTGGCGCAGGCGATCCGCGAGTCGTTGAAATAATGCCGACGCCATGCTAAGCCTCTGGGGTCGCACCAGCTCGATCAACGTGCGCAAGGTGATGCTGTGCGCGCAGGTGCTCGGGCTGGAGGTGGAACGCATCGACGCGGGCCTGGCCTACGGCATCGTGAACACGCCGGACTACCGTGGCAAGAACCCGAACGGCCTGGTGCCGCTGCTCGAAGACGGCGACTTCACGCTCTGGGAATCGAACGTGATCGTGCGTTATCTCTGTTGTCGCGAGGGCTCGTCCCTGTACCCGCAAGACATCCGGCAGCGCTTCAACGCCGAACGCTGGATGGACTGGCAGCAAACCGAGCTGAACCCGGCCGGCAGCCCCGCCTTCAAGCAATGGATCCGCACGCCGGCCGAACAGCGCAACCCGCAGGTCATTGCCGCGTCGGTGGCCGCGACCGAGCCGCTGTTCGCACAGCTCGATGAGCATCTGTCAAAACAAGCCTTCATGGCCGGCGACGCGCTGAGCATGGCCGACATCCCCATCGCCTGCGAGGTGCACCGCTGGTGGGGCCTGCCGCAGCCGCGCCCGGCCTGGCCAAACCTGGAACGCTGGTACGCGCAGTGGCTCAGTTTGCCCGCGAGCCGTGGCGTGCTCGATCTCCCCCTGTCCTGACACCGGAAGCCCACCATGCAGCAACGCCCTTTCAAACAGGTCGACGTGTTCACCGCCACGCCTTACCGCGGCAACCCGCTGGCCGTGGTGCTCGACAGCAGCGGCCTGTCGGCCGCCGAGATGCAGCACTTCACCAACTGGACCAACCTGTCGGAGTGCTCCTTCCTGCTGCCGCCCACACCCGAGGGCGCGGCCGCCGGTGCCGACTACCGCGTGCGCATCTTCTGCCCCGGCCGCGAGCTGCCCTTCGCCGGCCACCCCACGCTGGGCAGCTGCCACGCCTGGCTCGAAGCCGGTGGCGTGCCGCAGGGCGAACACGTGGTGCAGGAATGCGGCGTGGGTCTGGTGAAGCTGCGGCGCGATGGAGAACGGTTGGCGTTCGCGGCGCCGCCGCTGATCAAGAGCGGCCCGCTGCCGGAAGACGACGTGGCGCTGATCGCGCGCGGCCTGGGCGTGGCGCGCAGCGACATCACGGCCCACGCCTGGTGCGACAACGGACCCAACTGGCGCGGCGTGATGCTGACAAGTGCCGAGCAGGTGCTCGCGCTCAGGCCCGACGGCGCGGTGCTGGCCGGGCTGGACATTGGCGTCGTGGGCCCGCGCGGCAAGGTCGGCGTGGTCGGTGCCCGCGAGGAAGACGACACACAGTTCGAGGTGCGCGCCTTTTTCCCCGGCAACAACGGCCTGTGCGAAGACCCCGTCACCGGCAGCCTGAACGCCGCGCTCGCGCAGTGGCTGATCGGAACGGGCCTGGCGCCCGAGCGCTACGTGGCCGCGCAGGGCACGGCGCTGGCGCGCGAGGGCCGCGTGTTTATCGAACGCGACGCCAGCGGCACGATCTGGGTCGGCGGCCAGTCCGTCACCTGCATTCACGGCCACGTGACACTGTGACCACCCCGCACAGCGCGCAGATCGACCACCTCGTGGTGGCTGCGCGCACGCTGGACGAAGGCGTGGCCTGGTGCGAGGCCACACTGGGTGTGGTGCCCGGACGGGGCGGCGAACACGCCCTGTTCGGCACCCACAACCGGCTGCTGCGACTGAGCTGCGCACAGGCCCCACGCGCCTACCTGGAAATCATCGCCGTGAACCCGCAGGCCACGCCCACGCGCCCCGCCCCGCTGAAGCGCTGGTTCGATCTGGACGATCCAGCCTTGCGGGCGCGGCTGGCGCAGCACGGGCCGCAGCTGGTGCACTGGGTGGCCAGCGTGCCCGACATAGCTGCAGCCACCCGCCAACTGACCGCGCTCGGCATTCAGCGCGGCCCGGCCATCGCCGCCTCGCGGCCCACACCGTCGGGCCTGCTGCAATGGCGTATCAGCGTGCGCGACGACGGCCAGCGCCTGTTCGGCGGTGCGCTGCCGACACTGATCCAGTGGGGCAACGCACATCCGGCCGACACCATGCCCGCGAGCGGGCTCACGCTGCAGAGCCTCACGCTCAGCCACCCCGATGCGCCTGGGCTGCAACAGGCGCTGGACGCCATTGGTCTGGACACCATGGCGGTGACGCCTGGCTCCGCCGCACTCACCGCGTTGCTGGACACACCCTTGGGCCTACGCACGCTGGGCTCGGCCTTCTGACCACCCGGAACCTATCTATGCCCCTCCAACTGCCCCACTTGCAAGACATCGAAGCCGCCGCCCACGTGGTCTACCAGTCCTTTCAGGCCACGCCCCAATACCGTTGGGGCACGCTCAGCCAGCGCCTGGGTGCGGATTGCTGGGTCAAGCACGAGAATCACACACCGGTGGGCGCGTTCAAGATCCGCGGCGGGCTGACCTATTTCCACCAGCTGAAGCTGCACGGCGAGCTGCCACGCGAGGTGATCAGCGCCACGCGCGGCAACCACGGTCAGAGCATCGGCTGGGCGGCGCGCGCGCACGGCGTGGCCTGCAGCATCGTGGTGCCGCTGGGCAATTCGGCCGAGAAAAACGCCGCCATGCGCGCGCTCGGCGTGAACCTGATCGAACATGGCAACGACTTCCAGGAAGCGCGCGAACACGCTATGAGCCTGGCCGCCGAGCGCGGCGCACACATGGTGCCGAGTTACCACAAGGACCTGCTGCGTGGCGTGAGCACCTACTGGTGGGAATTCTTCAAGGCCGTGCCGCAGCTCGACGTGGTCTACGTGCCCATCGGCCAGGGTTCGGGCGCGTGTTCGGCCATCGCCGCCAAGCTCGCGCTGGGGCACCTGGCCCGCATCGTCGGCGTGGTCAGCGCCCACGCCACCACCTACGCCGATTCGATCGCCGCCGGCCGGGTGGTCGAAGCGCCCGTGAGCACCGCGCTTGCCGACGGTATGGCCTGCCGTGTGGCCGACGCCGCGGCACTCGCCGTGTTGATGCCGCACCTGGAGCGCGTGGTGAAGGTCAGTGACGACGAAGTCGCCCAGGCCATGCGCACGCTGTTCGCCGACACCCACAACGTGGCCGAAGGCGCGGGCGCCGCAAGTTTCGCGGCCGCGTGGCAAGAGCGGGAAAGCCTGAAAGGAAAGATCGTTGGCACCACGCTGTGCGGCGGCAACGTGGACAGCGAAGTGTTCGCCAAGGTGCTGGCCAACGCCAACTGAAACCCGGGGCCCTCCGGCGCGAGGGTTCGTACCCAGGATGCCGCGGAACCGGCTTTGCCGGGCTGCCAGCATCGCCCCCCGGGGGGGTGACCCGCCCTCAGGCGGGGCGCGGGGGGGTCACAAGCCGTGCCACCCCCTCGCAAAACGCATCCACCGCGTCCGTCTTGAACACCACTTCACGCACCCCGACAGCCAGCGCTTCTGTCTGCAGTTCGTCGGTGATGTACCCCGAGGCCACGGCCACCGGCAGATCCGGGTTGATCGCCAGCACGGCTCTGGCGACTTCCAGACCCGACATGCCGGGCATGTTGTAGTCGGTCATCAGCAGATCAAACCCGGTGGGCTGGCTGCGCACGGCCTCGATGGCCACGTTCTGATCGGTCAATGCGGTGACCTTGTACCCGCGCCGCTCCAGCAGGCGGCGCACCAGAAACACCAGGGTGTCGTCGTCGTCGAGGTAGAGGATGTGGCGCGGTTCGGTGATCGCATCAGGAGCCATGACGGGGTTCTCCACTGAAGAGGGGCCGGGCAACTCGGTGTTACCGCTTGTGTTCGCCGCCATTGTGCCCCCATCCGGGGCGAGTCCGGTATCGGCCACAGCCGCGGGCAGCGCCCGAACTGCGGGGAAATACAGGGTGAAGGTGGTGCCCACGCCGGGCTCGCTGTCCACCTCGATGGCACCCCCGTGGGCCTGCACGATGCCCAGCACCACCGGCAGCCCCAGGCCGGTACCGGCACCCACCACGCGGGTGGTGAAAAACGGTTCGAACATGCGCACGCGCGTGGCCTCGTCCATGCCGCAGCCGTTGTCCTGCACCTGCACCCGGACCGCCCCGTTGCCGGCACACGCCTGCACCATCGCAGCGGGCAGGCGCGGATCGTCGGACGCCAATGCGTCGATCCGGTATTCGATGCGCCCGGCCCGGCCTTCCAGCGCGTGCGCGGCGTTGGTGCCCAGGTTGAGCAGCACCTGGCTCAGTTGCGTGGCGTCGGCGAGGATGGGCAACACGCCGTCCGCACAGGTCTGCACCAGCTCAAAAGGCGATGCTGTGGCCGCCCGTAGCAAACGGCCGGATTCGGCCACCACCTCGGCCACCTGCACCGGTCGGCGTTCCATGGGTTGCTGGCGGCTGAAGGCCTGGACCTGGCGCACCAGCTCGCGACCGCGCCGCGCTGCGGTGCTGATCTCGTGCAGGCTCTCGCGGGCCGGCGCCCCGGGCGGCAGGTCCTGGCGCGCGAGGTCGGCGTTGCCCAGGATGGCAGCCAGGATGTTGTTGAAGTCGTGCGCCACGCCGCCCGCCAGCGTGCCGAGCGCTTCCATCTTGTGCGATTGCGCCAACTGGTGTTCCAGCGCCTGCTGCTGTTGCTGGGCGAGTTTGAGCGAGGTGATGTCGACGAAGGTGAACACCACATGGCGCAGGCCGCCGAGGGCGTCGTTGTCGGGGTAGGCGTTGCAGAGCACCCAGCTCACCGCATCGCCCGCCCCGGTCTGCACGCCGATCACGATGTTGCTCAGCGGCTGCCCGGTCGCCAGCACGCGCTCGAACGGTATTTCGTGGCGCGGCAGGGGCCGACCGTCTTCGCGCAGCAAACGCCAGTCCGGCGCCTGCGGTTCGGGCATGGCGCTGTTGGCGCCGCTGGTGCTCCAGCCCAGCAAGCGGCGTGCCGCGGTGTTGATGGTCGCCAGCGTCTGGTCGGGCCGGAACACCATCACGCCAGCGCTCAGGTTGTCCACCAGCGCGCGCGACTCCGTCTCGCGTGTCAGCACCAGCTGGCGGGCCCGGTCACTCTCCTGCTGCAGCCGCGCCGTCACCAGCGCGAAGCTGACAACCATGCGCAGCAGCAGGTCGACCATGAAGAACACCAGCAGCGAGGGCACCAGGGCACCGAAGCGCGCCGGGGAGGTATCGGGGACGAACCAGACCGCCACCCCCGCGAACCCAAGCAACACCAACTCGACCCAGGTCAACCAGCGCAGGAATTGCAGCACGGGCTGGCGGCGCTGCGGGTCGTGCGTCTGTATGTCCCGCAGCGTGCCGATGCGCACCACCACACCGGTCAGGGCAAACAGGGCCTGCCGCGCGGGCGCCGAGTCCCACACCACATAAAACAGCACCTGGCCCAACAGAATGGCCAGCATGCCCGCCACCGTCCAGCGCAGCGAACGGTGCAAACCGAGATAGCTCCGCAATCCCAGCCAGGCGAACAACGCCGCACCGCACAACAAAGTGTTGGCGACACTGACCGTGAGCAGGTTCAGGCTGTGGATGCGCAGCCCGAAACCGAGCGAACCCAGTGTGGAAAACACGACGGCCGCAGCCCACCAGCCCGGGCCACCCACCGTGGGATGACGACGCGCCTGGACCACGAAGGCGCCGGCCACGACCAGCTCAACGCACAGCCGCAGCACCAGAATCGTCTGCAGATCAAATGGCATGTGATGTTCTAAAAGAGAGACCCCAACCGGTCGATTGAAGCACAGGGGGAGCACCCGTCATCGCCAGAAATGCACCGCCAATCCGGCGTTGTCCTTGCCTGTCACACATCCGAGTGGCCGCCACAGACACGCCTGTGACAGCGGCGCAGCGCACAGTCGCTGTCGGGACAAAGCCCCGCGGCCCCGCGCCCACAGAATCCGGCCCATGGGAACCCTCTACCTTGTGCGCCATGGCCAGGCCTCGTTTGGCGCCGACGACTACGACCAGCTCAGCGCGCTCGGCCAGCGCCAGAGCGAACGCCTGGGCCGCTACTGGGCCGAGCGCGGCCTGCGCTTTGACGCCGTGCTCACCGGCACCCTCAAGCGCCACGCCCAGACCTGGGCCGGCATCGCCAGCGGAGCTGGCCTGGACGCCCAGCCCCTGGTCTGGCCGGGCCTGAACGAGTACGACAGCGAGGCGGTGATCCGCAGCATCCACCCGCACCCGCTGCAAAAGCCCGACAGCCCGGAGGCCTACCGCGCCCATTTCCGCCTGCTGCGCGACGGCCTGGCCCAATGGATGGCGGGCACCGTGAGCCCGCAGGGCATGCCGGAGTACACCGATTTTGTGCACGGCATCACCAGCGCCCTGGACCATGTGCGCTCGCACCACCACGGCCAGAACGTGCTGCTGGTTTCCAGCGGCGGGCCGATTGCCACCGCGGTGGGCCATGTGCTGGGCCTGAGTCCGGACGCCACCATCGAGCTCAACATGCGCATCCGCAACAGCGCGGTCACCGAGTTCCAGTTCAGCCCCCGGCGCCACACCCTGCTGACCTACAACACGCTGCCGCACCTCGACGGCGGGGAATACACCGACTGGGTGACGTACGCCTGATCAGTCGAACGCGGTGCGTTCGGTGAGCGTGTCGGGCGGCAGGCGGTCGATCTCGCCCAGCAGCTGCGCCAGCGCGCGGCCCGCGGCGTCGAGCACGGCGTGGCCGTTTGCGGCGGTGGCGGCGCCCGCATTGCCCACCGCGCCGTTGGCGTTGTAATCCTGCATCATCCAGCCGAGCTTGGCGCTCCGGCCGTTGCCGAGGATGGGAAAGTGCATCGCGCGGTCCTGCGAGGTGGAGCGGAAGTACTCGGCCTGGTCCATGCGCACCCGCTCAGGGCGCAGCGCCAGCATCATGGCCGTTTCGATCTCACCGGCGTGGATGCCGAAGCGGTGCTCTTCGGCGCTGAAGCGCGCGTTCACGTCCTGCCCCTGCGCATCGGTCAGCGGCAGGTTGAACCAGTTCACGCTGTAGACCAGCATGCCCAGCCGCGCGCGCAGGTCGCGCGCCACCAGGTCCATCAGGCCCACCTGCCCGCCATGGGCGTTGAGCAGCACCAGCTTCTTCACGCCGCTGGCGGCCACGCATTCGCCGATCTCGGTCCACAGTCGCAACACGGTGTCGGCCTTGAGCGTGAGCGTGCCGGCGAAACGGGTGTGCTCCGGGCTGAAGCCCACCGCCTGCGTCGGCAAAAACAGCGCCGGCAGGTCGTGCGCAATGTGCGGCAGGGCTGCGGCGATCACGCCGTTGACCAGATCGGTGTCCACCGACAGCGGCAGGTGCGGCCCGTGCTGCTCAGTGGCGGCCACCGGCAGCACCGCGATGGCGCGCGCGCGGTCGAGCGCGGCGAAGTCGGCGGTGCTGAGGTCGGACCAGTGGCGGGCGGGCGCTTTCATGGCTGGCAGTTTACGGCTTGTGGCGGCCCCGCACGGCCCCGTAAGATGCCGCCATGACCCAGGACCTCTTCCGCCAGGACGCCTACCTCACCGAGTGCAGCGTCACCGTCACCGCCATCCACGAACACGGCATCGTGCTCGACCGCAGCGTGTTCTACCCGCTCGGTGGCGGACAGGCGGGCGACGCGGGCGAACTGGTGCGGCTTGACGGCACCGTGATCACCATCGCCGACACCCGCAAGGGCAAGGACGCCGAGGGCCGGCCCACAGCCGACATCGTACATGTGCCATCCCCGGGTCAGGAGGCGCTGCTCGCCACCCTGCAGCCGGGCACCGCGCTGACCGCCCGCATCGACTGGGCGCGGCGCCACCGGCTGATGCGCTTTCACACCACCACCCATCTGCTGTGCCACCTGGTGCCGGTGCCCGTCAACGGCTGCTCGATCACACCCGACTACGCGCGGCTCGACCTCGCCCTCACCGATCAGCTGGACAAGGACATGCTCACCGCCGGCATCGCCGCCCTCGTGGCCGCGGCGCACCCGGTGCACATCGGCGCCATCACCGACGCCGAGCTGGACGCCAACCCTTCGCTGGTCAAGAGCATGAGCGTCTCGCCGCCGCGTGGCAGCGGCACCGTGCGCACCGTGCGCATCGGCGAAACCACGCTGATCGATCTGCAACCCTGCGGCGGCACGCACGTGGCCAACACCGCCGAGATCGGCCGCGTGGTCGTGACCAAGATCGAGAAGAAAAGCGCCACCCCGCGTCGCCTTCGGCGCCACCCCCCTGAAGGGGGGCGACACCAGAGGCCCGGCCAAGCGGGTTCCTCGGTGTCTCCGGGATGGACCGTTTCGCGCGACGCGCGTCAGCGGTCGAGTGGTTGGTCGTACATCCACCCGCGCGACCACGGCAGTCCCGCCGCCGCCTGCCCGGACGGCCGGCACAGCACCTGGTACAGCGCCACCTCGTCGTTTTCGAACGCCCAGGCGCAGCCCGCGAGGTAGATGCGCCAGATGCGCCAGCGCTTCTCGTCCACCAGCGGCCGGATGCCCGCGCTGTGGGCTTCAAAAGCGGCGCTCCAGAGCTGGGTGGTGCGCTGGTAGTGGCGGCGCAGGTTCTCCACATCGAAGGCTTCGAGACCACCTTCCTGCAGGGTGCGCAACACGGTGCTGATGTGCGGCAGCTCACCGCGCGGGAACACGTAGCGGTCGATGAAATGCCCCCCGCCCAGGCTCGTCTCGCCGTCGAAGGCGTCGGTGCTGGTGATGCCGTGGTTCATCACCCAGCCATCGGGCTTGAGCAGACGACGGATGTGACCGAAGTAGCCCACCAGGTGCTCCAGCCCCACGTGCTCGAACATGCCCACACTGGTGATGCGGTCGAACGGCGCGTCTTGCACGTCGCGGTAGTCCTGCAGGCGGATGTCGACGCGGTCCTGCAGCCCGGCGGCTGCCACACGCTCGCGCGCCAGGTCAAACTGGTTCTGCGACAGCGTCACGCCCACACACTGCGCACCCAACCGCTGCGCCGCGCGCAGCACCAGTGCGCCCCAGCCGCAGCCGATGTCGAGCAGGCGCTGGCCCGGCTGCAGGCGGATCTTGCGCAGGATGTGGTCGATCTTTTTCAGCTGCGCCTCGTCCAGCGTCTCGTCGCCGTTTTCGAAGTAGGCACACGAATACACCATGCCCTCACCGAGCCACTGGGCGTAGAACGCGTTGGACACGTCGTAGTGGTACTGGATCGCCTCGCTGTCGCTCGCGCGCGTGTGGGCGAAGCGGCGGCGGATGCGCCCCAGCACACCCACTTCGGGCTGGGCCGTCTCGGCCAGCCGGTGCGCCACGGCGAGGATGTCGGCCACCGAGCCGTCCACGTCCACCAGGCCCTCCACATAGGCCTGGCCCAGCGTGTCCAGCCCCGGGTCGATCAGCAGCGGCAGCGCCGACGCATCGCGCACGCGGATCTCCACCATCGGCTGCTCGAAGTCGCCCAGCGCCAGCGACGAGCCGCCGCCCGCGCCCCAGCTCAGGCGCACCGGCAGGTTCACCTGGGTCCTCATCCGCTGCGCCCACGGCAGCAGCGCGCGTTCGACGATCGATCCCATGCACGTTCCTCCATGCAGAACCGTCCAGGATTCGGTTTTTACATAAAGCTTCTGGTTCTGTGAACCCTTTGACCACCCCAACCGTTCCATGATTCCGATAGACGGCCTGCATGACGCCGCCCGGCACCCCCCAGGACAAGCCAACAGCCCTGACTTATATTCAGCCGATGCCCGGACACACCGGGTCCCAGGAACTTGGAGCCGGCGGCGCCCTCATACTTCACCGGCACCGCCCGCCGACCGCTGCGAAGCCCCCACACACCCCGCTCCCGATGCTCCAGAAACTGCTTTCCTGCGCCACCCGCTCTGCCCGGCGCCTGCTCCCGGCCTTGTCGCTGAGCCTGCTGCTGCCGCTCGCCGTGCAGGCGCAGGGCATCCTCGGTGGCGCCACCAGCCAGACCCCGCCCCAGATGGTGCAGGCCGAGCTGCTGGCCCACGCGCCCGACGGCGCCGCGCCCGGCGCGAAGCTCTGGGTCGGCCTGCAGCTCACCCACACCCCCGAGTGGCACACCTACTGGAAGAATTCCGGCGACTCCGGCCTGCCCACCGAACTGCAGTGGACCCTGCCCGAGGGCGTGACGGCCGGTGACATCGCCTGGCCCACGCCGCGCAAGTTCCCGCTCGGCACGCTGGCCAATTACGGCTACGACGGCACCGTGCTGCTGCCGGTGCCGCTGACCGTGGCACCCGACTTCAAAGGCAGCCACGTGGACGTGCAGCTGTACGCCGCCTGGCTCGCCTGCCGCAAGGAGTGCATTCCCGAAGAAGGCCGCTTCACGCTGCGCATCCCCGTGCAGGGCTCGACGGCGCTGAACGGCCTGGCGTTCGAGGCCGCGCTGGCCGCCGGCCCGAAAGACCAGCCCGCCGCCGACAGCACGCTGACGCCCGAACCCGGTTTCCTGAACGCCTCGCTCGCCGGCCTGCCCGCGGCCTGGCAGGGGCAAAAACTGGAATTTTTCCCCGAAGCCACCGGCCTGATCGAACCCGGCGCCGCCTGGACCCAGGCCTGGGACGGCGCACGCTGGACCGCCCGCGTGCCCCTCTCGCCGCAACGCAGTGACAGCCCGGCCCAGCTGGCGCTGGTGGTTGCCCAGGCCAACCCGCCCGGCGAAGGCGCGGGCAGTGCCGGCGCGCGGCTGACCGTACCGGTGCAGGGCAACTGGCCCGCCGCCGCGGCCCTGCCGGTGGCCGTGCCCGACGCGCTGCAGGCCGCGCTCGACGCCAACGCCGCCCGCGCCACGGCCCCGGCGGGCCCGACAGGTGCCCCGATCACGCTCTGGGCTGCTCTGATCGGCGCCCTTTTGGGCGGTGTGATCCTCAACCTCATGCCCTGCGTGTTCCCGGTGCTCGCGATCAAGGTGCTGGCGTTCGCCAGACACGCCGGCGACCGCAGCGCCCACCGCGCCAACGGCCTGGCTTACACCGCCGGTGTGGTGCTCTCCTTCCTGGCGCTCGGCGGCCTGCTGCTGGGCCTGCGCGCCGCGGGCGAACAGCTCGGCTGGGGCTTCCAGCTGCAAAGCCCGGGCGTGGTGGCTGCGCTGGCCGTGCTGTTCACCCTGATCGGCCTCAACCTCGCCGGCCTGTTCGAATTCGGCAGCGTGCTGCCCAGCGGCCTGGCCAGCCTGCAGGCCAAAAACCCCACAGCCGATGCCTTCCTGACCGGCGTGCTCGCCACGGCCATCGCCTCACCCTGCACCGCGCCTTTCATGGGCGCCTCGCTGGGCCTGGCCATCGCCCTGCCCACGGTGCAGGCGCTGGCCGTGTTCGGCATGCTGGGCCTGGGCATGGCGCTGCCGTACCTGGTCGCCAGCTGGTGGCCCGCCGTGGCACGCGCGTTGCCGCGCCCCGGCGCCTGGATGGACACCTTCCGCCGTGGCATGGCCTTCCCCATGTTCGCCACCGTGGTCTGGCTGCTCTGGGTGCTGGGCCAGCAGAGCGGTATCGACGGCGCCGCGGCGCTGCTGATGCTGCTGGTGGTGCTGGCGCTGCTGGTGTGGGCGCTCGGCCTGCGTGGCAAGAGCCGCACCGTGCTGGCAGGCCTCTCGCTCGCCGGCCTGCTGTGGCTGGGCTGGAGCGTGGGGCCGAACGTCACGCGCCTGCAGGACGCGAGCCCCGGCGCCGAAGTCGCCACCGCCGTGCAGGGCGTGAGCTGGCAAGCCTGGAGCCCCGAGCGCCAGGCCGCGCTGCTGGCAGAAGGCCGCCCCGTGTTTGTGGACTTCACAGCCGCCTGGTGCGTGACCTGCCAGTACAACAAGCGCACCACGCTCGCCAACGCCGATGTGCTGGGCGACATTGCCGCCAAAAACGTGGCCCTGCTGCGCGCCGACTGGACCCGCCGCGACCCGGCCGTGACCGCCGAACTCGCCCGACTGGGCCGAAACGGCGTGCCGGTCTACGCGATCCACCAGAACGGGCAGGCGCCGCAGGTGCTGTCCGAGGTGCTGGGTGTGGACGAGGTTCGCGCCGTGATCGCTGGGCTGTAGGCTCCCCCCGCGCCACCTGCGGCGTCACCCCCCCAAAGGGGCGCACCTGGCGGCCCGGCGGAGCCGGTTCCGCGGGCGCCTTGAACCAAAACGTCCCCGCGCTTGTCTCAGGTTGTCTGTCATCCCACGGAGCCATGACCATGCTGCAACGCCGCCAACTCGTCACCCTGGGCACCGGTGCCCTGGTTCTGCCCTACCTGCTGGCCATGCGCTCGGCCCATGCCGCCGCCAGCGTCGGCCAGCCCGCGCCCGACTTCACGCTGAGCGACACCGCGGGCAAGCCCGTCAAGCTCTCGCAATTCAAGGGCAAGCTGGTGGTGCTGGAGTGGAACAACCCCGGCTGCCCCTTCGTGCGCAAGCACTACCAGGGCAACATGCAGGCGCTGCAGAAGGACTTCACCAACCAGGGTGTGGTCTGGCTGGCCATCAACTCCACCGAAGACGCCAGCGCCGACTACCTCAGCCCGCCCCAGCTCGCGCGCTGGATGCAGGACAAAGGCGCCAGCCCCAGCGCCACGCTGATGGACGAAGACGGCCAGGTCGGGAAGGCCTACGGCGCGCGCGTCACGCCCCACATGTTCATCGTCAGCGCCCAGGGCCTGCTGGCCTACGCCGGTGCCATCGACAGCATCCCGACCGCGCGCGTGGCCGACATTCAAAAAGCCACCAACCACGTGCGCCAGGGCCTGGGCGAACTGCTGGCGGGCAAACCCCTGAGCACCACCACCAGCCAGGCCTACGGCTGCAGCATCAAGTACAAGAGCTGAGCCCCGGCGAAGCCTCGGCGGCAGCGCCTTCTTCATGCCGCTGGGCCACCATCCGCTTCAACGGGGATGCCGTGGGTCTCGGCCCACGCCAACAGCGCCTCGTTCACGGCCGCTTCCTCGAACGCGTACCAGGCCCGAAGCTTTCCCTCCCGTTCCAGCAACCGTTTGAACCTTGAGTAAGCGCCCCGGTGGCGGAAGCACTCGCGGACGTCCTGCTCGGCCTGAGACAGCTGCATCCGAACAAAACGCAGGGCCAGGTGTTTCCCTAGGTCCAGGGTCCACTTGCCCGGAACGGCGACGCAAGTTTCCTCCAGCGCAGCCAGGACAGGACTGTCCGGATCCACGGGAACACCGGCCTCAAAATAATGGATTGCCCCGGACGCGGGGCAGACGCAGGCCTCGTTGTCGCCACCTGCGTCGGCGGAGACCCATTCGTACGCCAGCACGAGGTCGTCGAGCTTCACGTTCATGTCTGCCTGTGTCGAGTGGGTTGCCTCACCCCGTTCGTCCGCTCATGGGTTCCCGGCGTCCGTTGCGACGCGTTGTGAGGTGCCATGGCCATCAAATTCAATCCGCCGCTGAGCGCTGGTTTCCATCGGGGTCCCGAAAGTGGGCGCCGGCGCAATGCCCGCGGTGCTCAGGCCTCGACCCGGCTGAACCTTCGGGAGGCTGCCTTGGGCAGGAGCGCCGCCGAACCGCTCTCGGCAAAAAACGCGAACATGTTGCCAACGCGGGTGGTGGGCGTCAATCTGCGACCCACCGTGGCAAGGGGTCGTCCGCAAGAGAAAACCCTGCAAAAAGCGCATTTGGCAGCGCTCACTTATGCACAAATTTTGTGCCACGGGCCCGCAGCGAACGCCAGAGAAAAAACCACGCTCCAAGGGCTGAGCATCGGGCGTACATCCTCGAAGACCGTTGATTTCATTGGCTTCTGGAGCCTGCTTTTTTCCCGTGCAATTCAAGCAAGCCCTTGATTTAAAAGGCCTCCCGGCCTGTGCCCAGACACTATCAACAAAGTTATCCACAGAAATTCTGGACAGCGGCAAAAGCCAAAGCAAATCAAAGACTTACACCGCTTTCCCACAGTTCAACCGAAGAAAGAGGCCGCGGATCACCATTTGAGCTGAACGGCGACGAAGAACTACGCGTCGCTGCGGCGCGAATGGGCGGCCGCTTGGATCTGGCTGGACAGACGCGCCCTGACCGAGCGCAACAGGGCGCGCGAATACAACTTGTGGAAACCGAGCAAGGCCGTGAACACCAGCCCCATTCCACGGCGGGCGCCAGACGCCGAACGCGGCGGCACCACCACGGAGCCAAAGAACAGCTGGGTCGAGGCGGGAAGCTCGCTGGAGCCTGCCACGACCATGAGCCATGACCTCGTGCGGCCGGTGGCGAGGACGAGCTGGTTTTCGGCGCGTGACTCGACGGTCCAGGCAGCGAACGACGAGCGTTGCCCCTCGGCCAGTTGCCTGGCCTGTGCGTCGGTGGATGGGCGCGACAGAAACAGTCCCAGCAACAGGCGTTCGAGCTTGAACAGTGCCGAGGTGTAGAAGGCCTCGACGAACTGGGCGTGGCTGACCGTGGCCGGAAACTCCGTCACGTAGCAGTCCGCATACGCGCCCGAGGCGACGTAGTGGCCGAGCAGAGAATCCGGCGGAGCTTCAGAAACGTGGATCATCGTGGGTTGTCGTTTGCGGTGGATCGGATCGCATCTACGGGCCGCCGGGGCTCATTTTGGCACCGCTGCGCGCGTGCCGCGAACGGCCCAGGCCCGCGCCCTGAGCGAGATGGCACCGTCCGCTGCCTGCGGCAATGCCGACTTCAGCTGGTCTCTCAGACTGGCGCGTTGTGCTTCGGGCAGTGACATCGCATAGGCTGGCGCGGGCCCCTGTCCGCCGAGAAAGGGACGCCAGTAATCATCGAAGTCGGCGAACTCGGCTGTCACTTGGAGAGGGGCCGTTTCCACCTCGGTGAGTCCGGCGAACTCGAAGGCCGCTTTCAGGGCGGATGGCTCGCACAGCTGGAAGCGCGAACCTTCGTGGAGGGGAGCTGCCGCTGGATCCAGAGACACCGCAACGTCCCAGAAGGCCCTGATGATCTCCATGCCATCGGCGTAGTCCCAGACATAGGCAGCGATGGTGCCGCCGCTGGCAGCGACCCGTTGCATCTCCGCGAGGGCGGCCGGCAACGCGGGAACAAAGTTCAGCACCAGCCCCGAGACGACGACGTCACATGCGGCGGCGTCCAACGGGAGCGCTGCCGCATCGCCAGCCAGGAAGCGGGCTTGGCCGGCAAGGTTCCGGGCCGCCAGCTGGAGGAATCCCTCCGAAGGTTCGACGCCCACCAGACTGCTGGGGCGGCAGTGATCCAGGATGGCGGCGGACAGCGCGCCCGTGCCGCAGCCGACATCCAGCCACCGCTGGTCGGCGGGCGGGTCCAGCCAGGCCAGGAAGAGCGGGGCCATCCTGCGGCTCCAGCGGCCGATGTACTGTTCATACGGGTTGCCGCGTGCCCAGGTATCGGAAACAGGAGGGGTGTTCATCGCTTGCGACCTCCGCGGATTCGGCTTGCGAGGGCTGGCGAGCTGATTGGCGAACAGCAGGCATCAGCCTCGAAACGGGCGGTTTTTTTCTTCTTCTGAACAGGCAGTGTAAGTTTCAACCACCGATCCGGGCAATGGCCGATACCGGCTGACCCGCCCGCCTGCGCTGGCTCAAAGTGCGGACAAAGCCCAGGCGGGATAATCGCGGCTTCCCTTTGACGACACCGCACCGGACACCCCCATGAGCTTTGCCCCCCTGCAGAACGACACCTTCCTGCGCGCCTGCCTGCGCCAATCGACCGACCACACGCCGGTGTGGCTGATGCGCCAGGCCGGCCGCTACCTGCCGGAGTACTGCGCCACGCGCGCCCGGGCGGGTTCGTTCATGGGGCTGGCGACGAATGTGGACTACGCGACCGAGGTGACGCTGCAGCCTCTGGAGCGCTATGCGCTGGACGCGGCCATTCTGTTCTCGGACATCCTGACCGTGCCGGACGCGATGGGCCTGGGCCTGTCGTTCGCGCAGGGTGAGGGCCCGAAGTTTGCGAAGACGGTGCGCACCGAGGCCGATGTGGCCACGCTGGCCGTGCCCGACATGGCCAAGCTGCGCTACGTGTTTGACGCCGTGACCAGCATCCGCAAGGCGCTGAACGGCCGGGTGCCGCTGATCGGTTTTTCGGGCAGCCCCTGGACGCTGGCCTGCTACATGGTGGAGGGCGGCGGATCGGACGACTACCGCGCGGTCAAGAGCCTGATGTACAGCCGCCCGGACCTGATGCACCGCATCCTGGCGATCAACGCCGACTCGGTGGCGACGTATCTGAACGCGCAGATCGAAGCGGGTGCGCAGGCGGTGATGATCTTTGACAGCTGGGGCGGCGTGCTGGCCGACGGCAAGTTCCAGGACTTTTCGCTGGCCTATACGAAGCGCGTGCTGGCGCAGCTCAAGCGCGAGCACGACGGCGTGACCATTCCGCGCATCGTGTTCACCAAGGGCGGCGGCCTGTGGCTGGACGACATGAAGGACCTGGACTGCGAAGCCCTGGGCCTGGACTGGACAGTGAACCTCGCCAAGGCGCGCGCGGCGGTGGGTGACAGCAAAGCCCTGCAGGGCAACATCGACCCGAACGTGCTGTTCGCGCCGCCGGAGGCGATCGAGCGCGAAGTGGCGGCGGTGCTGGAAAGTTTTGGAAAGCCCCACCAGGGCGCCGGCACCGGCCCCACGCACATCTTCAACCTGGGCCACGGCATCAGCCAGTACACCCCGCCAGAGAACGTGAAGGTGCTGGTGGACGCGGTGCACACGCACTCGAAACGCCTGCGCACGCAAGGCTGAACACGGCCCTGGCCAGACCGGCCGGGCGGTCCCGGACCGTCACAGGCGGGTCCAAAAACCGGCCTGCGACAAGCCCTTAGCACAAAAGCCGGGAAAAAAACTGCTTGACACATCTCACTTATGCACAAATCTTGTGCTGCGGCGCCGCAACAATTTTTCAGCGCTGGTGAATCGGTTCGGCGCCAGCCAACTCTCGCAAGTTGTTGATTTGATTGACTTTTGATTTCTGCTTTTTTTCCGGGCAGTCTAAGCAAGCCCTTGATTTACAAGGCTTCCCGGCCCGCAAAACGTACCTATCAACAAAGTTATCCACAGAAAGTCTGGATAGCCCCGGAAGCCATGACAAATCAAAGACTTACATCGCTTTCCGACAGTTGAACCGAGGAAATCCCGCTAACCATGGCTTTTTGGCCCAGCATCGTCGTTGCCACCCCGGCCCACAGCGGCGTGGGTGCGACGCTCACCTACCGAAGTGAGTTGTCGCTCGCACCGGGTGCGCTGGTGCGCGTGCCGCTGGGTTCCCGCGAGGTGCTGGGCGTGGTCTGGGACTGCCCGGATGCCCCGCCAGAAGGGCTCACCGAAGCCAGGACCAAGGCGGTCGCGGGCGTGCTGGAGGGCCTGCCGGCACTGAACGGGTGCTGGCGCCAGCTGGTGAAATTCAGCGCCCAGTATTACCAGCGCAGTCTGGGCGAGGTGGCGCTGGCCGCGCTACCGCCCCAGTTGCGTGAGCTCGACAGCACCCAGCTGGCGCGCCGGCTCAAGCGCCGCGCCAAGGCGGCGGCCGGGGTGCCGCCGCCCACGGCGCCCGAGGCGCTGCAGGGCCACGACCTGAGCGCCGAGCAGGCCGGAGCGCTGCAGGCGCTGGCCGCGGCTACCGCGCCGGTGCTGCTGTACGGCGCCACCGGCAGCGGCAAGACCGAGGTGTATCTGCGCGCCACGCAGGCGGTGCTGGAAACCGCTGCGCCCGAAAACGAGGCACCCACCCAGGTGCTGGTGATGGTGCCCGAGATCAACCTCACGCCGCAGCTGGAGGCTCGCTTTCGGGAGCGCTTCGAGCCCGCGTTCGGCATCGGCTCGGTGGTCTGCCTGCACAGCGGCATGACGCCAGCGCAGCGCCTGACCAGCTGGCTGGCGGCCCACACCGGCAGCGCGCGCATCGTGCTGGGCACGCGCATGGCGGTGTTTGCCAGCCTGCCGGGGCTGCGCCTGATCGTGGTGGACGAGGAGCACGACCCGAGCTACAAGAGCCAGGAAGGGGCGCGCTATTCGGCGCGTGATCTGGCGGTGTACCGGGCGAAGGTGGAGAGCGAGGCGTTGGCGGCTGGCGGGGCACTACTTCAAGCGGGCCCTCACCCCCGCACTCTCCCAGAGGGAGAGGGGGCAAGAGGGGGAGACGTCGGCAACCCGCGTTGCCAGGTGCTGCTGGGCTCGGCCACGCCCTCGCTGGAGAGCTGGCACGCGGCGGACCAGGGGCGCTACCTGCGACTGGAAATGCCGGGTCGCATTGGCGGCGGGGCGCTGCCGCGCCTGCGCCTGGTGGACATGAACCACCAGCCCAAGGGTGCGGTGCTGGCGCCGCCGCTGGTGGCGGCCATGGGAGAGCGCATCGCGCGTGGCGAGCAGTGCCTGGTGCTGCTCAACCGCCGCGGCTACGCGCCTGTGCTGGCCTGCCACGACTGCAGCTGGAAGAGCGGCTGCCCGCACTGCAGCGCCTACCGCGTGTTCCACAAACTCGACCGCACCCTGCGCTGCCACCACTGCGGCTTCACCGAACGCGTGCCGCGCGCCTGCCCGGACTGCGGCAACCTCGACATCGCGCCCGTGGGCCGCGGCACCGAGCAGATCGAAGAACAGCTCGCCGGCCTGCTGGTCGACGTGAAACGGCCCGACGGTCAACCCGCGCGTGTGGCGCGCATGGACGCCGACTCGACCCGCCTCAAGGGCAGCCTGGAAGTGCAGCTCGCGGCGCTGCACAGTGGCGAGGTGGATGTCTTGGTGGGCACGCAGATGATCGCCAAGGGCCACGACTTCCGCCGCATCACGCTGGTGGCCGGGATCAACGCCGACTCGGCCCTGTTCGCGAGCGACTACCGCGCACCCGAGCGCCTGTTTGCCCTGCTCATGCAGGCGGCGGGCCGCGCCGGGCGCGACGCCGCCCAGAGCGGCGCGAGCGAGATGTGGATCCAGACCTGGTACCCGCAGCACCCGCTGTTTGTCACGCTGAAAAAGCACGATTACCCGGCCTTCGCCGCCGAGCAGCTGACCGAGCGCGAGCAGGCCGGCATGCCGCCCTACGGTTTTCAGGCGCTGCTGCGCGCCGATGCGCGCACCCAGCAGGCCGCGCAGGCGTTTCTGAACATCGCCGCCGAACAGGCCGCCGGACTGCCGCACCGCGACCAGATCACGCTCTACCCCGCGGTGCCACTGACGATCCAGCGCGTGGCCAATGTGGAGCGCGCGCAGATGCTGGTGGAGACCGATTCGCGCGGCGCGCTGCAGCGCTTTCTGTCGGCCTGGCAGCCGGTGCTGCACGCCTGCCGCAGCGCGCCCGAAGCCAAAGGTCTGGTGCGTTGGGCGGTGGATGTGGACCCGCTGTCGATTTAGGGCGACGCTGAACAAGTCCCCGTGGATGCGGGCGCCTGCTGTCGGGATGGGCTGCAAGGCGCAAAACGCAGACGGGCCGGGCGGCCCGGCGAGGCTTTGCAACGCCGCAGACCGCCCGAGAGCGGGATGCCCGCGCCACGAGGGACTTTTTCAGCGTTGCCTTAGGGGCTGTTCACGCCGGGAGCGCTTCCCGTACAGGCCAGAGCTGCTCCAGCGTGTGGATCACGTCGTGCAACCTGAACGGCTGCAGCAGCAATCGGCGCACATCGAGCGCCTTGAGCCGGGCCACCAGCGCCGCGTCGACCACACGCGCCATCGCCACCACCGGCATGTCCGCCTCGCAGCGGAATGCGCCGGCCCGCAGCCGGGTCAGGAAATCCAGCGCGGCGTCGCCTTCGACCAGCGAAATCAGCACGGCCTGCGGCGCTCCGGTCTTGAGCCATTGTTCAGCCGACGCGACGCTGATCGTCTGGCGCACGTGCGCAATCTGCATCTCGCGGCACACCGAAGCCACTGTGCCGCGCACCAGGCCGTCGGGTTCGATCAGCAGCACCTTGCGAGCGAGGGCGCCTCCCGGGGTGGTCATGCTGCAGCCTCCTCGCGACGGAACAGCTCTTCCACCACCATGTCGCGCAAGCCGCCCAGGATGGCCACATCGAGCCGGTCGAACTCACGCGGTCGCCGGTCCATGATGCACAGTGTGCCGACCACCTGGCCGTAGGGCAGGCGCAATCCAGCGCCAGCGTAGAAGCGGACGAAGGGGTGGCCGGTCACCAGCGGGTTGTCGACAAAGCGCGGGTCCTTCAACGCGTCGGGTACCACCAGCGTTTCCGACTTGGCGATGGCATGGCCGCAGAAGGAGACGTCTCGCGGCGTCTCGCACACCTCCAGGCCGAAGTGGGACTTGGACCACTGCCGGTCCCGGTCGACGAGAGACACGAGCGCGATCGGCACGTCGAATTCCTTCGCGGCGAAGGCCGAGATGCGGTCAAAGCGCTCTTCGGGCGCGGTGTCCAGAATCAACAGGGAGCGAAGCGCCACCAGGCGCTTGGCCTCGTTTCGGGGCAAGGGAGCAAAGAGCATGGGATCTCCGGGGGTCTGTACACACCACTCATCGGCACGCCAACGCCAAACGTGAGCCTGAACCCGAACAAAACACATGCCATCGGCGATGCCTGCGGAAAACAGCACAATGCCCCCGATGGAAACACCCCCTGCGAGGGCACACCATGGCACGCAAATCCAGAACACAAGCGCTGACACCAGCGCCCGACGACGAAGCCGAAGAGCCGGGCTCGGCCGCGCCGCGCATGAAGATGAACACGCCCTGTGCGTGGGACGGCGACACACTGGTGGTCAACATCCTGGGCACGCCGGCGGCCAAGCGCGACGCGATCGGAAAGACCAAGGGCCACCAGCTCAAGGTGAGCGTGACGGCCACGCCGGTGGCGGGCAAGGCCACCGATCACATGGTGAAGTTCCTGGCGGAAGAATTCGACGTACCGGCCAAGGCCATCACCGTGGTGTTCGGCCGCTTCAACGTCAACAAGCAGCTGCGCATCCTGGCGCCGAAGAAGATCCCGGCGGTGCTGGCCAAGCTCCTGCAGGACGCGGGCCCGTAGGGCTCAGGGCAGCAGTCGCGTCAGGAAGGCGCCGTTCGGGATGCGCTCGGCTTCAAAAAAGGCCGCATCGCTCAGGCCGTCGATCAGGTAACGCAGACAACGCACCACGAAGCCATGCGACACCAGCAACACGGTCTGGCCGTCGTGCATCGCGCTCAGCAGTTGCAGCCCGCGCTCGACCCGGTCCACCACCGCGCGGGTGGCTTCGGCACCGGGGAGTTCTTCGTCCCAACGATAGGCCACGTTGCGCGCGGCGAGTTCGGGGAACTGCTGCGCGGCTTCGTCGGCGGAGAGGCCTTCGAAGAGTCCGAAATCGTGCTCGCGGAAATCGGCGTCCAGACGTGGCACCAGCCCGCGCGCGAGCGCCACCGGTTCGGCCGTCTGGCGCGCCCGCAGCATCGGCGAGACCACCAGTGCGTCGATGCCACCGGGCAGGGACCGCGCAAGCTGCTCCGCCTGGGCCAGACCGGTGGCGTTGAGCGGCAGGTCGAGCCGACCCTGCCAGCGCTCGTCGGTGTTGAGGTCGGTCTGGCCGTGGCGGGCCAGCAGAAGGGTCAGGGCCATGCGGAGGGTGTCGGGTGGAAAGCCCTGATCTTCGCACCGGCCCAAAAAAAGCCCCCGGAGCCGAAACTGCGGGGGCCGGGGAAAGACAAGCTGCCGGATCAATGCATCACTTTTTCAGGTCAAAGCGGTCGAGGTTCATGACCTTGTTCCAGGCCGCGACGAAGTCTTTGACGAACTTCGGGCCGCCGTCGTTCTGCGCATAAACCTCTGCAATCGCCCGCAGTTGCGAGTTGGAACCGAAGGCCAGGTCCACGCGGGTCGCCGTCCACTTCACGGCGCCGGTCTGGCGGTTGCGGCCTTCGTAGGCGTTGTCGCCGCTGGGCTTCCACGCCGTGGACATGTCCACCAGGTTGACGAAGAAGTCGTTGCTCAGCTGGCCCGGGCGCGGGGTGAACACGCCCGCCTGGCTGCCGCCGTGGTTGGCGCCGAGCACACGAAGGCCGCCGACCAGTGCCGTCATTTCGGGTGCGCTGAGTGTGAGCAGCTGCGCCTTATCGAGCAGCATTTCTTCAGGTGAGACGCTGTAGGCGGTCTTGGCGTAGTTGCGGAAACCGTCGGCCTGCGGTTCCATCACGCTGAAGGACTCGACATCGGTCTGTTCCTGCGTGGCGTCGCTGCGGCCCGGGGTGAAGGGCACGTCGACGGCCTGGCCCGCGGCCTTGGCGGCGGCTTCCACCGCGGCTGCACCGGCCAGCACGATGAGGTCAGCCATGGACACCTGCTTGCCGCCGGTCTGCGCGCTGTTGAAAGTGGCCTGGATGCCTTCGAGCACAGCCAGCACCTTGGCCAGCTGTGCCGGCTGGTTGGCTTCCCAGTCTTTCTGCGGGGCCAGGCGGATGCGCGCACCGTTGGCGCCGCCGCGTTTGTCGCTGCCACGGAAGCTGGATGCAGAGGCCCAAGCCGTGGACACGAGCTCGCCCACCGGGAGGCCGGAAGCCAGCACCTGCGCCTTGAGCGCGGCGATGTCTTTCGCGTCGACCAGCGGGTGGTTCACCGCTGGCACCGGGTCTTGCCAGATCAGGTCTTCGGCCGGCACTTCGGGGCCGAGGTACAGGCGCTTCGGCCCCATGTCGCGGTGGGTGAGCTTGAACCAGGCGCGGGCGTAGGCGTCGGCGAACTCGTCCGGGTTCGCGGCAAAGTGGCGCGAGATTTTTTCATAGGCCGGGTCGAGCTTCAGCGACATGTCGGCCGTGGTCATCATGGGCGCGTGCTTTTTGGACGGGTCGTGGGCGTCCACGATCATGTCTTCCGGTTCCACGTCCTTGGCGCGCCACTGGTGCGCGCCCGACGGGCTCTTGATCAGCTCCCAGTCGTACTTGAACAGCACCTTGAAGTAGCCCATGTCCCACTTCGTCGGATTGGGTTTCCACGCGCCTTCGATGCCGCTGGTGGTGGTGTGAACGCCCTTGCCGCTGCCCAGCTGGTTGATCCAGCCGAAGCCCATTTCTTCGATGGGCGCGGCCTCGGGCGCGGGGCCCACCAGCGCCGGGTCGCCAGCGCCGTGCGCCTTGCCGAAGGTGTGGCCGCCCGCGGTGAGCGCCACGGTTTCGTAGTCGTTCATGGCCATGCGTTTGAAGGTCTCGCGCACGTCGCGGCCCGAGGCCAACGGGTCGGGGTTGCCGTCCGGGCCTTCAGGGTTCACGTAGATCAGGCCCATCTGCACGGCGGCCAGCGGGTTCTCCAGCTCGCGGTCACCGCTGTAGCGGCTGTTGGCTTTTTCGCTGGTGGCCAGCCATTCTTTTTCAGCGCCCCAGTAGACGTCTTCTTCGGGTTGCCAGATATCGGCCCGGCCGCCACCGAAACCGAAGGTCTTGAAGCCCATGGATTCCATGGCCACGTTGCCGGCCAGGATCATGAGGTCGGCCCAGGAGATGGCGTTGCCGTACTTCTGCTTGATCGGCCAGAGCAGGCGGCGAGCCTTGTCGAGGTTGCCGTTGTCGGGCCAGCTGTTGACCGGCGCGAAGCGCTGGTTGCCGGTGCCCGCGCCGCCGCGGCCGTCGGCCGTGCGGTAGGTGCCGGCGCTGTGCCAGGCCATGCGGATGAACAGACCGCCGTAATGGCCCCAGTCGGCCGGCCACCAGTCCTGACTGTCGGTCATGAGCGCCGTCAGGTCTTGCTTGAGCGCGGCGAAGTCGAGCTTTTTGAAGGCTTCGGCGTAGTCGAAGTCCGGGTCCATCGGGTTGGACGCGGGAGCGTGCTGGTGCAGGATGCCCAGGTTCAGCTGGTTCGGCCACCAGTCGGCGTTGGACTGCGCGCCTTGCGTGGCGCGTGCGCCAGCGGCGGCGTGGAAGGGGCACTTGGATTCGGCGGCGGGCTTGCTCATGGGGAGTCTCCGGTGGGTTGTGCGGACGGCGTCAGTGCGCGAGAGCCAGTGCAGCGAAACGTTCCACACAGTCGGCCAGGAAACTGGTGAAAGTGTCGGGGGATGTCATGGCAGGGCTCCAGCGGGTGATCGAAGCCTCACTGTAGATCTCGACCACCCATTTGACCACTTGATTGTCACTAGACAATCGATAGTCAATATCTATATCTTCAGGTCATCAGCGCAACGGCGCCCGAGAACGTGAGGAAGGCCGCCGCGGTGGTCACCAGGATGATGCGGGCGATGCGCCCGTTGTCGGCGCCGAAGCGCTCGGCCAGCAGCGACACGTTGCTGGCGCTGGGCAGGGCCGACACCAGCACCATCACCGTGAGCGCGAACGGCGTCAGTGGCACGCCGAGCTGGATCGCCGCCGTGCCCACGGCGAGCACCAGCAGCGGGTGCAGCAGCAGCTTCATGATCGCCACCGGCAGGTAGTCGCTGGTGGGCATGGGGTGGCTGGACTGGATCTGCGAACGCGCCAGCACCGCGCCGATGGTGAACAGCGCCACCGGCGAGGCCGCATCGGCCAGCAGCCAGACCGTCTTCTCCACCGGCCCGGGCAACTTGAACTGCAGCGCCGAGGCCACGCCACCCAGGATGATGGCCCAGGGCATGGGATTGACCACCACCCCGCGCAGCGCCTTGCGCCCCGCCACCAGCATGGCCTGGCCGCCATGGCCCTCACCCTCGTCCAGCCGCGAGAGCGCGATGCACAGCGAACTGGTGATGACCATGTCCACGACGATCAGTACGATCACCGGCCCCGCGCTCTGCGGCCCCAGCAGCGCCGCCAGCAGCGGCACGCCCATGAAACCGGTGTTGGGAAAGGCCGCCACCAGCGCGCCCATGGCCGCGTCGTTCCAGCGGATGCGGCTGTTCATCGTCATGACGATGGCAAACGTCACCATCACCAGCGCACACAGCAGGTAGACACCGGCCACCGAAGCGTCGAGCAGCTGCGCGATCGGCGTGGTCGAGCCGAAGCGGTACAGCATGCAGGGCAGCGCGAAGAACAGCACAAAACCGTTCAGGCCCGGGATCGCCTCCAGCGGCAGCATGCGTCGGTGGGCGGCCAGAAAACCGGCCAGCACGAGCGCGAAGAAGGGGAAGGTGACGAGCAGGATGTTGAGCACGGTGGGCGATTGTCTCAGGATCACATCGGGCACCAGGCATGCCGGCGACATCGCCGGCCCCCGCGCCCGGCCGGGGCCGCCGGTATCATCAGACGCTTTGCCGAATGCCTGCGATGAAGTTCCCATGTCCCACGGCCTGAACCTTGCCCAACTCGAAGCCGTGAACCACCTGGGCGGCCCCTGCCTGGTGCTGGCCGGCGCGGGCTCGGGCAAGACGCGCGTGATCACGCACAAGATCGGCCGGCTCATCAACGCCGGACTCGCGGCCGACCGCATCGCCGCCATCACCTTCACCAACAAGGCCGCCGCCGAAATGCGCGAGCGCGCCAAACAGCTGGTGGGCCGCGATGCGCGCAAGGTGCTGATCTGCACCTTTCACGCGCTGGGCGTGCGCCTGCTGCGCGAAGACGGCGCAGCACTGGGGCTGAAGAAGAACTTCAGCATCCTCGACACCGACGACATCACCAGCATGTTGAAAGACTGCGGTGGCACCACCGACGCCAACATCGCGCGCGGCTGGCAATGGGGCATCAGCGCCCTGAAGAGCGCGGGCCTGAATTCGGGCCAGGCACTGGCGCAGGCGAAAGACGAGAACGAGCGCGTCACCGCGACCATCATGGCGCGCTACGAAGAGCGCCTCACGGCCTACCAGAGCGTGGACTTCGACGACCTGATCAGCCTGCCGCTCAAGCTGCTCACCGAGCACCTGGACGTGCGCGAGCGCTGGCAGAAGAAGATGGGCCATGTGCTGGTGGACGAGTACCAGGACACCAACGCCACGCAGTACGAGCTCTTGAAGCTGCTGGTGGGCGAGCGCGCGCGTTTCACCGCCGTGGGCGACGACGACCAGTCGATCTACGGCTGGCGCGGCGCCACGCTGGACAACCTGAAACGCCTGCCGCAGGACTTTCCCGACCTCAAGGTCATCAAGCTGGAGCAGAACTACCGCTCCACCAGCGCCATCCTGCGCGCGGCCAACAACGTGATCGGCCCCAACCCCAAGCTGTTCCCCAAGACGCTGTGGAGCGACCTCGGCGAGGGCGAACCGGTGCGCGTGGTCGACGCCGACAACGAGGAGCATGAGGCCGAGCGCGCGGTGGCGCGCATCCAGAGCCTGCGCACGATTTCGCCGCACAAAGAGTGGCGCGACTTCGCCATCCTCTACCGCGCCAACCACATGGCGCGCTCGTTCGAGCAGTCGCTGCGCCGCGCGCAGATCCCGTACAAGGTCTCGGGCGGCCAGAGCTTCTTTGACAAGGCAGAGATCCGCGACCTCTGCGCCTGGCTGCGCCTGCTGGTGAACAACGACGACGACCCGGCCTTCCTGCGTTCGGCCACCACGCCCAAGCGCGGCATCGGCCACACCACGCTGCAACAGCTCGGCAACTTCGCCACGCAGTACAAGCTCAGCCTGTTCGAGGCCCTGTTCTCCAACTCGCTGGGGGCCACCCTGCCCGCGCGCGCCGTGGCCACGCTGCACGAGTTTGGCCGTGCGGTGAACGACCTGGAGTACCGCGCCAAACACACGGTGGGCCACGAGGCCGCCCGAGCCTTTCTGACCGAGTGGCTGAAGGACATCGCCTACGAAAAGCACCTGTACGACAGCGAAGACAACGAGAAGGTGGCGGCCGCGCGCTGGACCAACGTGGTGGAGTTCTGCGACTGGGTGGCCGGGCGCTGCGGAGGTCAGATCGAAGACGAAGCCGGCGTGCAGACCGAAACCGAACGCAAGACGTTGCTAGAAGTGGTGCAGACCATTGCCCTGCTCTCCACCCTGAGCGAACGAGAGAAAGACCAGAACGTGGTGACGCTCTCCACCCTGCACGCCTCAAAAGGCCTGGAGTGGCCGCACGTGATGCTGGTGGGTGTGAACGAAGGCCTGCTGCCGTTCAAGATGGACGAAGAGAGCAACCGCGACGCCAGCGCCGAGAGCCTGGCGTCGCGCCTGCAGGAAGAGCGCCGCCTGATGTACGTGGGCATCACGCGCGCACAGCGCACGCTGGCCGTGAGCTGGCTCAAGCGCCGCAAGAAGGGCCGGGAAAGTGTGCCCGGCATGGCCAGCCGCTTCATCAAGGAGATGGCGCTCGACCAGAACACGGTCAAGGAAGACCCGCGCGAAAAACTGCGTGCGCTGCGCGCCGAGTTCGCCCAACGCGCCACCGACCAGGCCGCGCAGAAAGCCGCGGAAACACCATGAGCCTGTACCGCTCGCCCAGGGATCGTTCCAAGGCGGCGTGTGCCGGCACCGTGTTGTTGGCCTTGCTGGCGGCAACGCCCTCACCCGATGCCACCGCCCAGAGCCTGCCCACCCCGCCGGCAGCCGCCTGCGCCGAACCGGCTGACATGACGCCGGCCCATCTCTACGGCCTGTGGCAACTCACGCTGTGGCCGCTGGACGGACGGGAAACCGAACCACAGTCCCGCGGTGCGGTGCTGTTCGAGCGCCACCCCGACTATCCCGGCAGCGTGCGCGGTCACATCCGGCGCGACACCGCGGGCAACGATGTGCAGGCCCAGGTGTCGGGCGATGTGGTGGACGGTGAGTTCAACCTCGACGAATCCGCCGACGGCGTGACCATGGAGGCGGTCTGGGCGGGTGCGCCTCTGGCGTGCGGACAGGTCCTTCGCGGCATTCGCCGTCCGGCAGAGGGCAGCGCCACGGGCCAGCCCAGCCTGTATTTCCGACTGGACAAGACGCCCGGCTGGCGCTGATCCGACCGCGCGCACCACCCGGTGGATGCATCCAAAACAATCGATAGTCCACGGCTAAAAGACTTATAGCCATACTCTATTGATATCGGCGATCACGTTGATCGAGGTCAAAAGTTCTAGGTAAGTACCCCATACATTGGAGCCGTCACAAGCAAGCGTCTGCGGACGGTCATACCGCCACCCTGCCGTGATTCTTCTGACACTTTGAAAGTATGGACATCATGAAAACCACGAACTCTCTCCAATGGGCCCTGCGCGCCGTCGCTGTTGCGGCCCTCATGACCACCGGCTCCGCCAGGGCTCAAAACCAGGAGCCCGTTTCCCCGGTGCCCGCACCCAGGGCTGTCAATCCCGCGGCGGTTGAGCTGGGCAAAAAACTGTTCTTTGATCCGCGCCTGTCCAAGTCCGGCTTCATCTCCTGCAACAGCTGCCACAACCTGAGCATGGGCGGCACCGACAACCTCAAGACTTCCATCGGCCACAACTGGCAACAAGGCCCGATCAACTCACCCACCGTGCTGAACTCACGACTGAACCTGGCCCAGTTCTGGGACGGCCGTGCAGCCGACTTGAAGGCCCAGGCCGGTGGCCCGATCGCCAACCCCGGTGAGATGGCCTTCACACACGAACTCGCCATCGAGACCCTGAAGTCCATTCCCGGCTACGTTGACGAGTTCAAGCAGGTCTTCAGGACCGACAAGCTCACCATCGACGAAGTGACCACCGCCATCGCCGCCTTTGAGGAAACCCTGGTGACGCCCAACTCGCGCTTCGACCAGTGGCTCGACGGCGACAAGAAGGCCCTGACCAAGGACGAACTCGCCGGCTACCAGCTGTTCAAGGACAGCGGCTGCGTGGCCTGCCACAACGGCCCCAACCTCGGTGGCAACTCGTTCCAGAAGATGGGCGTGGTGCAGGCCTACAAGACCGCCAGCACCGCCGAAGGCCGCAAGGGTGTGACCGGCAAGGACGCCGACCGCCTGAGCTTCAAGGTGCCGACGCTGCGCAACATCGAACTGACCTACCCGTACTTCCACGACGGCGCGGCCGAGACGATGACGCAGGCCGTGGACCTGATGGGCCGCCTGCAGCTGGGCCGCGAGTTCAGCAAGGACGAGAACGCCAAGATCGTGGCCTTCCTCAAGACCCTGACCGGCCAGCAGCCGCAGATCGCCCTGCCGATCATGCCGCCCTCGACCGACAAGACGCCGAAGCCCCGTCCGTTCAACTGAGCCTCGGCTGATGCCCCATGAAAAAACCGGCCTCGCGCCGGTTTTTTCATGTCAACGGCCGGAACCACCGGTCAGGATGCGATCCCGGTCGCCAGCGAGGGCTTGTTGACGAACCAGGCCTGCAACAGGCTGCCCAGCTGCTCGGGCACATCGTTGTCAAAACTCATCAACACATCGGGCGCCAGCTTCTCGGCGGCTGAGGACAGAACCGCCGCGACGCAGTCCCGGTGCTCGCCAGTGGCCGACCGCTGGAGCCCGCCCTCCAGCACCGCCACGGTGGCGTCGCGCATCCGGTCCGAGCCCAGGACATGCCAGGCGTAGTCGATCTCATAGCGGTCGAGCGCGTCTTTCAGGCTTTCCCCATCCTCGCGGGATTCTTCGGCAAAGCGGTTCAGGGTGCGGGTGCTGAGCTGGCTCACGAACTGGTCGACCAGTTCGGTGTGCGCATGCACAAAAGTTTCAATGGCCACAGGGAGTCCTTGAATGATGGAGAGCCGGAGCCCGGCGGGTCGGTCGTGCCGAACGTGAATCCTGGGAGGCCATGGACCGATTCAAAGCCGAACCGGTCCGCGGCACACCGTCCGAAAAGGACGACCCAGAAAGTCAAAAGCCCATCTCGAAGGATGGGCTTTTGCGAGGTGTTGGGTGGCCTGCGGCGAAAACGATGGAAAAGCGGAAGGCTTTTCAAGCCGCAAAGTCATGAACTTCCATTTTAGCAGTTTCCGCATGCGTGCTGCCTTGTGTGAACCAAGGGAGGTGGGGGCGGGGATTGCCGTGGTCAAAGCCGATTCGGTGCAGGGCTCCGTACAGCAACCAACCGTGGTTGGCATGCCGGCAGGCACGATCAAAATAGGCCCGGGCGGCTGGCTCGTAGTGCGCCGCGGCGTCCCAAGCATCTACCTGATCGCCGAAAAGAGTGATCAGGTCCCGTTCAAACGGGTAGAGACAACAATCGAGCACCTGCTGGCGTGTTCTTGGGTAAAACGCCGATGACTGCGGAAACGCTCTGGTGATGTAAAGGCTGGTGGCCCGTTCCAGCAAGAAAGGCAATGCGCCGGGCCTGTGCCTGGCGTCGCCGTAGTACTGCATCGGGCGGTACAGGAAATCGTGAAGCTCACTGCCCAGTTCATTTCGGCTCAGGTGAATGACCGGCTCGACAAGCTCGGAGAGAAAGCGTTCCCAGAAAATGGGCGTACCGAACCAGTAGCTGCAAAGCCCGTAGTTGCCGTTGTGCTGCCGTGCCGACGTCAGAAAGTCCAGCGCAACGCCTGCCTTGTCCAGAACCGCCTGGAACCGGTGCAGCACCTCAGGATCCCCATGAATGATCGGCGAACGGTCATTGCTGCTGAAATTGCAATAACTCATCTGAGGCAACGGATTGGTGACATACACCTCATACCCTGGATTTGCCTCTATCCACTGGCGCACATCGTTGCCATCGAGCAGGCCTTTGGCGTGAAAGCGGCTGGATACCGCACCCAGCACATCGGCGGTGCGATGCACACCACTCGCAACGATGTGCTCAAAAATCTGGAACTCACGCCATTCGGGATGGGGGTTGTGGCTGAAATCAAAGGCATCGAAGCCCGCGATCAGCGGATTCTCATGGCTGGGATCGATACGGTTCTGAAGCAGGCGAATTTTCATGATCTGCCGGTACGCATCCTCGGGCACGCCCATGTGGCGATGGCTGGGCACTGTGTCCAAATATCGCCGGACCAGCTGCCAGGCGCCCGAATCCATTGGCACGGTTGACCACACAAAAAAAACGGGCTACGCAGTTGAGCGTAACCCGTTGATTTTTCCAAAATTTTGGTGGCCTGGGACGGAATCGAACCATCGACACGCGGATTTTCAATCCGCTGCTCTACCAACTGAGCTACCGGGCCAAACAGAGGTGGAATTATAGCAGGGAATCTGGCCTGTTCTTTTCTGGCCAGCGCCCTCAGAGCGCGTTGCGCTTGCTGCGGGCGAGGTCGACGCCGAGCTGCTTGAGTTTGCGGTAAAGGTGCGTGCGCTCCAGACCCGTCTTTTCAGCCACGCGCGTCATGGAGCCGGACTCCTTGGCCAGGTGGTATTCGAAGTAGGCCTTCTCGAACTCGTCGCGCGCCTCGCGCAGCGGCCCTTCCAGGTTGAAGGCCTGCGAAGACTGGGGACCGATGTCAAACACGACTTCGGGATGGCTGCCACCAGTCATGGCCACCTCCACGGTCAGCTCCATCACGGGCGCGAGCGCACCATTTTTCAGGGGCAACGCAGCGCCGACCTTGGCCACCGGTTTGTTCAGACCCATGTCCACAGCTTTGAGCAGCTTCTGCAGGGTGATGGGTTTTTCGAGGAAAGCGGTGGCGCCGATGCGCGTGGCCTCCACGGCGGTGTCGATGGTGGCGTGTCCGCTCATCATGATCACGGGCATGTTGAGCAGGCCACCACTGGCCCATTCCTTGAGCAGGGTCACGCCGTCGGTGTCGGGCATCCAGATGTCCAGCAACACCAGATCCGGACGCATCTGCGCGCGCAGAACACGGGCTTGGGCAGCGTTTTCTGCCAGTTCGACCGTGTGGCCTTCATCGTTGAGAATTTCGGAGAGCAGGTCTCGAATGCCCAATTCGTCGTCTACGACCAGAATAGTTGCCATGGCGTGAAATGTTTCCCTCTGTCCGTGTTGTCAATTTGCAACTGCGAATGATAACGACACTTGGGCGCCCACCACTTTGCCGTCGATCAACCGGTTGCTGATATCGACGCGTCCACCGTGCTCTTCCATGATTTTTTTGACCACCGCAAGGCCCAGGCCCGTGCCTTTGGTCTTGGTCGTGACATACGGTTCAAACGCCCGCTTCAGGATGTTCTCGGCGAATCCGGGACCCTGATCGATCACCGACAGGCGCACCCACTGGCCCGAGCCGGAGCGCCGGGTTTGGAGCAGCACCTCGGCACCGGCCTGCCCGGCCATGGCGTCCTGCGCGTTCTGCACCAGGTTGTGCAGGATCTGCCGCAGTTGCTGCGGATCGGCCATCACGCTGGGGCAGTCGTTGTCCAGATCGGTCTTCACGGGCACGGCCGAGCTGTCGTACAAGACCAGGATGTCACGCACCAGGGCATTGAGGTCGATGGGGGTGAGCTGCGCCGCCGGCAGCCGTGCGTAGTCGCGGAATTCGTTGACCAGGTGCTTCATGGCGTCGACCTGATCGACGATGGTGCGGACCGATTTGTCCAGCAGGGCCTGCTCGGTCGGCTGGATCTTGCCCTGCAGTTTCATGGCCAGGCGCTCGGCAGACAGCTGGATCGGCGTGAGCGGGTTCTTGATCTCGTGCGCCAGGCGCCGGGCCACCTCCCCCCAAGCCCGGGCGCGCTGGGCGGACACCATTTCCGACACGTCGTCGAACACCAGCAAGCGCTCGTTGTTGGGCAGCAGCGCGCCGCGCGCGATCAAGGTGATGCCCTGGTTGTTGCCGGTGTCGCCGTGGGCGCCGAGTTCGAACGATTGTTGCCAGTGGCCGCCTTCATGGGGGGTGTCGTCGGACAGGAAGCGTTCGAACTGCTGCAGCACCTGCGCCGCAAAATTCTCCAGACCGACCACGGCCGCCAGCGGTTGACCCAGGTGCAGCCCCAACGGGGTGCGCAGAATGCGGGCCGCACCGGGATTGACACTGAGCACGCCCCCGCGTTCGTCGAGCACGACCACGCCGGCCGTGAGGTTGTCCAGGATAGTCTGCAGGTTTTCCCGGGCAGCGTCCACCTGCTCCATGCTGTGCTGCACCGCCGAGCGCGCATCGGCCAGGTCTTGTGTCATGTGAGCGAAGGTGCGGGTCAGACCCGCAAGCTCGTCGCGCGAGGCCAGCTCCACCTTGGGCGCGAGGTTGCCCTGGGCGACCTCGCGCATGCCTTCGGCCAGGACGAGCAGCGGACGCACCAGATGGTTGCCCAGCAACACGGCCAGCAACACGGCACCGAAGATGGCCAGAAAGAGGGCCAGCGTGAGCGTGCCGATGTACATGCGTTGCAGCCCCTGGCGTCCCAGCGCGCGTTCCTGGTATTCGCGGTTGGCCACCTGAACGGCCAGGGCATCGGCGACCAGCGCACGCGGCAGGGGCACGACGACCTGAAGGTAGCGTGGGTTTTCATTGAATTCGAATCCGGTGGCCTCCACGAGGGCCAGCACCTTGATGTGCGCCTGTGCCATCGACAAGCCGGCCTGCACCGCCTCTTCCCCCACCTCTTCAAGCCCCTCGACCAGCACCATCACCCGGTTCGCGCGCACGCTGCGCAGCTGGGCCATGGCAGGGCGGTTGGGTGAAAAGTCGAAGCGCGAAGCACCGGCGCTGGCGATGGCCTGGCCGGAAGCATTCCAGAGCACCAGATCGCTCGCCGAAAGGTTTTCGCGCAGCCGCTCCAGCGCCAGCACCGCCGAGGCGTCGGGCACCCGCGCCAGCTGTTCGGCGGCCAGGCGGGTCTTCGCGCCGAGATCGGCACTCAGGGTGTCCAGCGTGGTGCGCCCCAGGTTCAGCCCCGCCGTCAATGCGGATTCGACCCGCACGTCAAACCAGCTCTCGATGGAACGCGAAACAAACTGGTAGGAAACCGTGTAGATCAACAGCCCGGGCAACACCCCGACCAGCCCGATGATGGCGGCCAGCTTGAGCAGCAACTGGCTACCGAACTTGCCCCGCCGCAGTCGCTTGACCAACCGCACCGCCAGCCAGACGATGGCCAGGAACAGCAGCGAGGCCACCGCCACGTTGACACCGACCAGCCAGGAGAAGTTCTCTTCGTAAAGCACCCGGTTGCGCGTCGCCAGCGTGAGCAGGAACAGCAACACCATGCCCAGCCCGGTCATGAAAACCAGCGCAACGACCACCGCCCAGCGCCGCGAAGTGCGTTGCTTTTCCGGGGATCGGAGGTGGGGGTCGCTCACGGTTCAACAGCAGTGGGAGAGGCGCAGCAGGCGATCGCGCATCAACGCGCCGGCTCGCCGGGTTTGACCTCAACAGCGATTTCCGGGGGTGGCTCGACCGGTGCGCGCGCGGGCACGTCGAGGCGGCCATCCACCTCGATGTTCCAGTCAGACTGGGTCGCCATGCCGATCTGGAACGGGCGGGGCAGCAGGGAAAGATCCAGACTGAACCGCCATTCGACCCGGTGTTCGACGTCGTTGTCCAGCCGGGCGGTATCGGCAATCGCCCAGTTGGAAACGCGGCCCACCACCGCCAGCACCTCATCGAGGCTCTCGAAGTTCTGGTGCAGCGCATATTGCAGTGCCGCCGCGCCAGCGCCTGTCACTCCATCGTGGGCCTGACTCAGTCGCCAGCGCCGAGTCAGCGGCTGGTAGGCGAGCCGGAAAGTGCGAACCACTGAACTCACGCGCTTGTCGGTCCAGTACCAGCGGTCGCGGTACACGTCGGCTTGCCAGACGAAGTACATCGGCACTCCTTTGAACAAGGCGTCTTCAACCGCCGACGTGGCCACCGATCCCAGTCGCACGGTGAGGGTCAGTGCGTCCGTGTTCCGTTGCAGGCTGACGAACTGGATCTCGGGCTCGCGCGCCATGGCCGGCACTGCCAGGCAGGCGAGCGCAAACAACCAGACCAGCGCACGAACACACCGCAGCGACAGGCGCTCTACCACCCGGCGCACCGCCCCATCAAGGCCCGGCCTTGTCGATGCGTGCGTAAAAAAAGCCGTCGTATCCACCGGGCACATTGTCGTTGAACTCCCCATTGGCAACGACAGTTCCGGGGAGCAAATGGCCCGGGGAGGGCCGCAGAACGGCATCGGTGTGGCGCTGCAGAAACGCATTGACCTGTTCCGATCCTTCGGCGTGAAACACGGAGCAGGTGCAATACAGCAGGCGACCGCCCGGCTTGAGCAGCGGCCACAGCCGCTCCAGCAACTGCCGCTGCACGGCCACGAGCTGGGCCACGTCGCTGGCGCGGCGCAGCCAGCGCACGTCGGGGTGCCGGCGCACGATGCCCGAAGCCGTGCAGGGCGCGTCGAGCAGGATGGCGTCAAAGGGGCGCCCGTCCCACCAGCCCGCGGTGTTGGCGGCGTCGGCGCACTGCACCTCGGCGCTCAGGCCCAGGCGCTGCAGATTGTCGTGGATGCGGGTGCAGCGCCGGGCGTCGACGTCCAGCGCGAGCAGGTCGAGATCGGCGCGTTCGAGCAGGTGCGCGGTCTTGCCGCCGGGCGCGGCACAGGCGTCGAGCACGCGGTCGGCGGGGCTCCAGGCGCGGCCGTCGAGCAGCAGGCTGGCGGCCATCTGGGCCGCTGCGTCCTGCACGGAAACATGCCCTCGGGCAAAGCCGGGCAGGCGCTCCACCGGCTGCGCGGCCGACAACACCAGACCGTCATCGCCCACCGGGCTGGCCGACAGACCGGCGGCCTCCAGCAGGGCGCGGTAGTCGTCCCGCGCGGCGCGGCGCCGGTTGACCCGCAGCGCCATCGGGCCGGGCACGTTGTTGGCCTCAAGGATCGCGGCCCAGTGCTCGGGATGATCGTGCTGCAGCCGCTCCACCCACCACAGCGGGTGGTTCCAGCGCGCGACCGGATCGTCCACCAGCTGCGCGCACAAGGCCTCCCGCTCGCGCAGAAACCGGCGCAGGCAGGCGTTGAGAAAGCCGGCCTGCATGCTGGTGCTGCGCTGCTGCTTGGCCGCCTCCACCGCCTGATCCACCACGGTGTGGGGCTGGTAGTGCTGCCCGTTTTCATCCCCCAGCAGCACGGCCAGCGCGCTGTGCAGCAGGGCCAGCACCGGTGCGGCGGGCGCACGCTGGGCCAGCAGCCGGCCGAGCGCGCGCGCAGCGCCGAGCTGACGCAGGGTCTGGAAGGTGAGCGCCTGCACGCCCGGCCGCAGCGCCGATGCGATTTGCGGCAGCACCTCGCTGAGCGAGTGGCCCTGCTCGACCGCGAGCACGCAATGTGCGGTCCAGCGCAGCTGGGTGGCCAGCGTGGGCGCGTTGGGCACCGGGCGGTCTGCGGAACGGGTAGAAGTCAATGAGGGTCCTGCTTGAAGTTCACGGTCAGATGAGTGTCCATCCCGGAGCCTGAGGTCCTGAAGGCCCGGTCGTCGGGGTCTGGGCGGGGGTGGTGGCATCCAGTGTGCGGTCGCGCTCAAGAGGCAGCGCCCCCATGGGGCGCCCATAGATCCGGCGAATGCGCTGCTCCAGTGTGGGGTGCGAATCGAGCCAGTGGGCCACCTTGCCGACCTCGTTTCCCACCAGCAGCATGTGTTGCACCGTGGAGCCGATCTGGCGGGGCTCAAAGTCCGCCTGGCGCTCACTCATGGCCTTGCGCAGCACGCCGCCGAGGCCATCGCGGCTGCGCGTCCATTGCACGGCGCGCGCGTCGGCCAGGTATTCGCGCTGGCGCGATACCGCTGCCTGCAAAGCGTGCCCGGCCACCCAGCCCAGCCAGCCCGCGGCCATGATGGCCAGGCCCAGCAAGGCAGCGGCCATGCGCCGGCCCCGCACATCGGGTTCAAAAAGGTGCTGGCCCATGCGGTAGAGCATCTCCAGGCCGAACACCATGCCGATCAACCGCATGTTGAGGCGCGTATCGCCCTCACGGATGTGGCTGAACTCGTGGGCCACGAGCCCCTGCAACTCTTCGCGTGTCAGGTACTCCAGCGCACCCCGGGTGACAGCGACGACCGCATCGTCCTCGTCCCATCCGGTCGCAAAGGCGTTGATGCCCTGGTCGCGCGCGACCACCATGGCGGTCGGCCGCTTCAGCCCGGATGAGATGGCCATCTCGTCAATGATGTTGCAGAAGCGGCGCTCGTCGAAATCGCCCGATGGCTGCGCGGGCCGTGCGCCCATCTGCTCGGCCAGGCGCTGGCCGCCACCACTGGCCAGACGTGAGGTTTCCACCCACCAGCCGCCCAGCACGAACAGCAGCACCACAGCGGTGTTGACGGCGAAAAAGTGCCGAGGGAATCCGGCGCCCGGGAACCAGAAGCTCCACGTCAACCCCCAGGCCAGGGCCAGCGCGGCATTGACCGCCAGCACCAGCAGCAACACGGTGAGAGCGAACACCAGCAACAGTTGGCGCGTCTGGCCCCGCGCTTCACGTTGCGATTCGAAAATCAGCACGTCAGAACGCCACCTTCACGGGCTGGCGTTCGACTTCGCTGCTGGTGGATTCCAGCATCGACTGGGTGGAGAAATTGAACAGGCGCGCCACGATCAGCGTCGGAAACTGGGCCGCCGCATCGTTGAATTCGAGCACGTGGTCGTTGTAAGCCTGGCGCGCGAAACCAATGCGGTTTTCGGTGCTGGAGAGCTCTTCACTGAGCTCCCGCATGGTCTGGTCGGCCTTCAGGTCGGGGTAGGCCTCGGCCACCGCAAACAGGCGCCCGAGCGCGCCACCGAGCACCTGCTCGGCACCGGCCAGCGCGCCCAGCGCGCCCGCATTCAGGGGGCTGGCGGCAGCGCCTTGTTCGGCGCTGCGGGCCTGGTTGCGCGCGGCGATCACGGCTTCCAGGGTCTGCGCTTCGTGAGCCAGATACTTGCGCGCGACCTCAACCAGGTTGGGGATCAGGTCGTAGCGCCGTTTCAGCTGCACATCGATCTGTCCGAAAGCGTTGGCGATGGCATTTTTCAACCGCACCAGGCGGTTGTAGGCGCCCACGGCCCAGAACACCAAAGCCAGCCCAACGGCCAGCAAAACCCACAAAGTAGCCGACATGATGTGTGAACTCCGGTTGTTGAACAAGCGCCCCCGATCCGGTGCCAGGGCGCAGGCAATATAACCCAGCGCCTGTCGGCGCTGTCAGGGGCGCAGGCCATCAGACAAGAAAAAACGCCTCCGGCCAGATGGCCGGAGGCGTTCAGGAACCCAGCGGTGACGCAGGGTTCAAGTGAGTTGGCTTATTCGGCCGCTTCGTTGGTGCTCGAAGCGTCGGCCTGATCGGCCGCCAGCGACACAGCATCGGCTTCGGCGATGGCACGGCGCTCTTCGTCGTCCATCTTCTCCTTGACCTTGCGCGCTTCGTGGTACGCCATGCCGGTACCGGCCGGGATCAGGCGACCGACGATCACGTTTTCCTTCAGGCCACGCAGCTCGTCGCGCTTGCCCATGATGGCCGCCTCGGTGAGCACGCGGGTGGTTTCCTGGAAGGAAGCCGCCGAGATGAAGGAGTCCGTGGACAGCGAGGCCTTGGTGATACCCAGCAGCACGTTGCTGTAGACCGCGGGCAGCTTGCCCTCGGCGCGCAGCGCGTCGTTGGTGTTGAGGATCTCCGAACGCTCGACCTGCTCGCCAGCGATGTACGACGAATCGCCCACGCTGTCGACGATCACGCGGCGCAGCATCTGGCGAACGATCACCTCGATGTGCTTGTCGTTGATCTTCACGCCCTGCAGACGGTACACGTCCTGCACTTCGTCAACGATGTAGCGCGACAGCTCTTCGATGCCCAGCAGGCGCAGGATGTCCTGCGGATCGGCCGGGCCGTCGACCACGCTCTCGCCCTTGTTGACCACCTGGCCTTCGTGCACCAGGATGTTCTTTTCCTTGGGGATGAGTTCGTCCCAGATCTTGCCTTCCGGGTCGGTGATCTGCAGGCGGACCTTGCCCTTGGTTTCCTTGCCGAACGACACGGTACCGGTCATCTCGGCCAGCATGCCCTTGTCTTTAGGGCTGCGGGCTTCGAACAGCTCGGCCACCCGCGGCAGACCGCCGGTGATGTCGCGCGTCTTCTGGCCTTCGACCGGGATGCGGGCGAGCACGTGGCCGGGGCCGACGTCCTGACCGTCGCGCACTTCCAGCAGCGCGCCGATCTGGAAGCCCACCGTCACCGAGTGGTCGGTGCCAGGGATCTTCACTTCGTTGCCCTGGGCGTCGAGCAGCTTGACCAGGGGGCGCACCACCTTGGTCGAACCGCGGTGCTTCGGATCGATCACCACCAGCGAGGACAGACCGGTCACGTCGTTGACCTGCTTGGCCACCGTCAGACCTTCTTCCACGTTCTCGAACTTCACCTGACCGGCGAATTCCGTGATGATGGGTCGGGTCAGCGGGTCCCAGTTGGCCAGGATCGCGCCAGCCTTGATGGCCTGGTCGGCCTTGACCGCCAGGATGGCGCCGTAGGGCACCTTGTGGCGTTCGCGCTCACGGCCGATTTCGTCGTGGATGATGATTTCGCCGGAACGCGCAATCACCACCAGCTCGCCCTTGGTGTTGGTCACATAACGCATGGTGGCGTTGAAACCGATCGAACCGCTGGACTTGGCTTCCACGCTGGAGGCCACGGCCGCACGCGACGCCGCACCACCGATGTGGAAGGTGCGCATGGTCAGCTGCGTGCCGGGTTCGCCAATCGACTGGGCTGCGATCACACCGACGGCTTCGCCGATGTTCACCAGGCCACCGCGGCCCAGGTCGCGGCCATAGCACTTGGCGCAGATGCCGAAGCGGGTTTCGCAGGTCAGTGCGGTGCGCACCTTGACCTCGTCCACGCCAGCGGCTTCCAGCTCGTCGAGCATGTCTTCGTCCAGCAGGGTGCCGGCCGGCAGCAGGACCGCGCGGGTCTCCGGGTGGATCACTTCATCGCAGGTGGTGCGGCCCAGGATGCGGTCGCGCAGCGACTCGATCACTTCACCGCCTTCGACGATGGCGCGCATCACGGTGCCGTTGGTCGTACCGCAGTCCTGGCTGTTGACCACCAGATCCTGCGTCACGTCCACCAGACGGCGGGTCAGGTAACCCGAGTTCGCGGTCTTCAGCGCCGTGTCGGCCAGGCCCTTTCGGGCGCCGTGGGTGGAGATGAAGTACTGCAACACGTTCAGACCTTCACGGAAGTTCGCCGTGATGGGGGTCTCGATGATGGAGCCGTCGGGCTTGGCCATCAGGCCGCGCATGCCGGCCAGCTGGCGGATCTGGGCCGCGCTACCGCGGGCACCCGAGTCGGCCATCATGTAGATGGAGTTGAACGACTCCTGGTCCACTTCCTTGCCGTGGCGGTCGGTGGTCTTCTGCTTGGCCAGCTGGGCCATCATGACCTTGGAGATCTCGTCACCGGCCTTGCCCCAGATGTCCACCACCTTGTTGTAGCGCTCGCCTGCGGTCACCAGACCCGAAGCGTATTGCTGGGCGATCTCTTTGACCTCTTTCTCCGAACGCTCGATGATGGCCGGCTTTTCCTTCGGCACCAGCATGTCGTCCACAGCAATCGAGATGCCGGCGCGGGTCGCCAGGCGGAAACCGTTCTGCAGCAGCTTGTCGGCGAAGACCACGGTCTCTTTCAGGCCGCACTTGCGGAAGGACACGTTGATCAGCTTGGAGATCTCCTTCTTCTTCAGTGGCTTGTTCAGCACCTCAAAAGGCAGGCCCTTGGGCAGGATCTCGGACAGCAGCGCACGGCCAACCGTCGTGTCCACCAGGGACACGAAGGGCGTGAATTCGCCCGTGGCCTTGTCCAGCGTGTACTGCTGCAGACGCACGCTGATCTTGGCCGTGATTTCGACTGCGCCGTTGTCCAGCGCGCGCTGCAGCTCCAGCAGGTCGGCGAAGATCATGCCTTCGCCCTTGCCGTTGATGCGCTCGCGGGTCGCGTAGTACAGACCCAGCACCACGTCTTGCGACGGCACGATGGAGGGCTCGCCGTTGGCCGGGAACAGGATGTTGTTCGACGCCAGCATCAGGGTGCGGGCTTCGATCTGCGCTTCCACCGACAGTGGCACGTGAACGGCCATCTGGTCACCGTCGAAGTCGGCGTTGAAGGCCGCGCAAACGAGGGGGTGCAGCTGGATCGCCTTGCCTTCGATCAGGATGGGTTCGAAGGCCTGGATACCCAGGCGGTGCAGCGTGGGTGCGCGGTTCAGCATCACCGGGTGCTCTTTGATCACCTCTTCCAGGATGTCCCACACCACCGGCGTGCCGGCTTCGACTTCCTTCTTCGCGGCCTTGATGGTGGTCGCGATGCCCATGGCTTCCAGGCGCGAGAAGATGAAGGGCTTGAACAGCTCCAGGGCCATCAGCTTGGGCAGGCCACACTGGTGCAGCTTGAGCGTCGGGCCGACCACGATGACCGAACGGCCCGAGTAGTCGACGCGCTTGCCCAGCAAGTTCTGGCGGAAACGACCGCTCTTGCCCTTGATCATGTCGGCCAGCGACTTGAGCGCGCGCTTGTTGGCGCCCGTCATGGCCTTGCCACGGCGGCCGTTGTCCAGCAGCGAGTCCACGGCTTCCTGCAGCATGCGCTTCTCGTTGCGCGCGATGATCTCGGGCGCTTTGAGTTCGAGCAGACGGCGCAGACGGCTGTTGCGGTTGATGACGCGACGGTACAGGTCGTTCAGGTCGGAGGTCGCGAAGCGGCCACCGTCCAGCGGCACCAGCGGACGCAGGTCCGGCGGCAGCACGGGCAGCACGTCGAGCACCATCCACTCGGGCTTGATGCCCGACTTCTTGAAGGCTTCCAGCACCTTCAGGCGCTTGGCGTTCTTCTTGATCTTGAGCTCGGAGCCGGTCAGGTCGTTGCGCAGTTTTTCGATCTCGATGTCGAGGTCGATCGCCTGCAGCAGTTCCTTGATGCCTTCGGCGCCCATCTTGGCGATGAATTCGTCGCCGAATTCCTTGCGCTTGGCGTCAAAGTCATCTTCCGACATGATCGCGAATTTCTTCAGCGGGGTCATGCCCGGATCGACGATCACATAGGCTTCAAAGTACAGCACGCGTTCGATGTCGCGCAGCGTCATGTCGAGGATCAGGCCCAGACGCGACGGCAGCGATTTCAGGAACCAGATGTGGGCGCAGGGCGCGGCCAGGTCGATGTGACCCATGCGTTCGCGGCGCACCTTGGTCTGCGTGACTTCAACGCCGCACTTCTCGCAGATCACACCGCGGTGCTTGAGGCGCTTGTATTTGCCGCACAGGCATTCGTAGTCCTTGATGGGACCAAAAATCTTGGCGCAGAACAGGCCGTCGCGTTCGGGCTTGAACGTGCGGTAGTTGATGGTCTCGGGCTTTTTGACTTCGCCGAAAGACCACGAGCGGATTTTTTCCGGCGAAGCCAGGCCGATGCGGATGGCATCGAAATGCTCGTCGGGCGTGAACTGCTTGAACAGGTCGAGTAATGATTTCATGGGTTCAATCCTTGTCTTGCCGGCGAATTAGGAGCGTTCGAGTTCGATATCGATACCGAGCGAGCGAATTTCCTTGACCAGCACGTTGAACGACTCGGGCATGCCCGCTTCGATCGAGTGCTCGCCCTTGACGATGCTTTCGTACACCTTGGTGCGGCCCTGCACGTCGTCGGACTTGACGGTGAGCATTTCCTGCAGGATGTAGGAAGCGCCGTAGGCCTCCAGTGCCCACACTTCCATCTCGCCGAAACGCTGACCACCGAACTGCGCCTTGCCGCCCAGCGGCTGCTGTGTGACCAGGGAGTACGGGCCGGTGGAGCGGGCGTGCATCTTGTCGTCAACCAGGTGGTGCAGCTTCAGGAAGTGCATGTAGCCCACGGTGGTCTTGCGCTCGAAAGCGTCACCGGTGCGGCCGTCGTACAGCTGCGCCTGGGTGCGGGTTTCGGTCAGGCCCTTCTTGGCGGCGATGTCGTCCGGGTACGCCAGCTTCAGCATGGCGCGGATTTCATCTTCCGATGCACCATCGAACACCGGAGTTGCAAACGGCACACCGTTCTGCAGGTTCTCGGCCATTTCCATCACGTCAGCGTCGCTGAGGTCGGACAAGGTTTCTTTCTTGCCGGTGTGGTTGTAGACCGTTTCGAGGAACGTGCGCATTTCAGAAGCCTTGGCTTCCTGTTGCAGCATGTCGCCGATGCGCTGACCAATGCCCTTGCCGGCCCAGCCCAGGTGGACTTCCAGCACCTGACCCACGTTCATGCGCGAAGGCACGCCCAACGGGTTCAGCACGATGTCGGCGGGGGTGCCGTCGGCCATGTAAGGCATGTCTTCGACCGGAACGATCTTGGAGACCACACCCTTGTTGCCGTGGCGGCCGGCCATCTTGTCACCCGGCTGCAGGCGGCGCTTGACGGCCAGGTAGACCTTGACCATCTTCAGCACGCCAGCCGGCAGCTCGTCGCCTTGCGTGAGCTTCTTGCGCTTCTCTTCGAACGCGAGGTCGAAGCTGTGGCGCGTCTGCTCCATCGAGTTCTTGATCGACTCCAGCTGGGCGGCGACTTCGTCATCGGCCGGGCGGATGTCGAACCAGTGGTACTTCTCGACGTCGGCCAGGTAGGCCTTGTCGATGGTCGTGCCCTTGGACAGCTTCTTCGGGCCGCCGTTGGCGATCTTGCCGGTCAGCAGCTTCTCGATCCGGTCGAAGGCGTCGGCTTCCACGATGCGCAGCTGGTCGTTCAGGTCCAAACGGAAACGCTTGAGTTCGTCGTCAATGATCTGCTGGGCGCGCTTGTCGCGGGTGATGCCTTCGCGGGTGAAGACCTGAACGTCGATCACGGTGCCTTGCGAGCCCTGGTCCACGCGCAGCGAGGTGTCTTTCACGTCGCTGGCCTTCTCGCCGAAGATGGCGCGCAGCAACTTTTCTTCAGGCGTCAGCGTGGTCTCGCCCTTGGGCGTGACCTTACCGACCAGCACGTCGCCGGGCAGCACTTCGGCGCCGACGTAGATGATGCCGGAGTCGTCCAGGCGGTTGAGCTGCTGCTCGGCCAGGTTGGGGATGTCGCGGGTGATTTCTTCCGCGCCCAGCTTGGTGTCGCGCGCCATGACCACCAGTTCCTCGATGTGGATCGAGGTGTAGCGGTCTTCGGCAACCACGCGCTCGGAGATGAGGATCGAGTCTTCGAAGTTGTAGCCGTTCCAGGGCATGAAGGCGATCAGCATGTTCTGGCCGATCGAGATTTCTCCCAGGTCGGTCGAAGCGCCGTCGGCGATCACGTCACCCTTGCCCAGCAGATCGCCCTTCTTGACGATGGGGCGCTGGTGGATGTTGGTGTTCTGGTTGGAACGCTGGTACTTGATCAGGTTGTAGATGTCCACACCGACTTCACCGGCCACGGCTTCGGCGTCGTTCACGCGGATCACGATGCGGGTCGCGTCCACGTAGTCGACCACACCGCCACGCTTGGCGGTGACCACGGTGCCGGAGTCGATCGCGGCGACGCGCTCGATGCCGGTGCCGACCAGCGGCTTCTCGGGGCGCAGCACGGGCACGGCCTGGCGCGACATGTTGGCGCCCATCAGTGCGCGGTTTGCGTCATCGTGTTCCAGGAACGGCACCAGCGATGCCGCCACGGACACGATCTGCGCCGGTGACACGTCCATGTACTGGATGGTGTCGGCCGAGGTCAGGATGGATTCACCCTTTTCACGCGCGGAAATCAGGTCGCCGGTCAGGCGGCCTTCGGCGTCCAGCGTGGCGTTGGCCTGGGCGATGACGTACTTGCCTTCTTCGATGGCCGACAGGTAGTCGATCTGGTTCGTCACCTGGCCGTCGATCACGCGACGGTACGGGGTTTCGATGAAGCCGTATTCGTTCAGACGCGCGTACAGGGCCAGCGAGTTGATCAGGCCGATGTTCGGACCTTCAGGCGTTTCAATCGGGCAGACGCGACCGTAGTGGGTCACGTGCACGTCACGCACTTCGAAGCCGGCACGTTCGCGGGTCAGACCGCCCGGGCCAAGGGCCGACACGCGGCGCTTGTGGGTGATCTCGGCCAGCGGGTTGGTCTGGTCCATGAATTGCGACAGCTGGGAGGCACCGAAGAACTCCTTGAGGGCCGCTGAAATCGGCTTGGAGTTGATCAGGTCGTGCGGCATCAGCGGCTCTTGCTCGGCCTGGCCCAGACGCTCTTTCACGGCCTTTTCGATGCGAGCCAGACCGGTGCGGTACTGGTTCTCGGCGAGTTCGCCGACGCAGCGCACGCGGCGGTTGCCCAGGTGGTCGATGTCATCGACTTCGCCACGGCCGTTGCGCAGGTCCACGAGGATCTTGACCACGGCCAGGATGTCTTCGTTGGACAGCACCATGGCGCCGGTGGATTCGTCGCGGCCCACGCGGGCGTTGAACTTCATGCGGCCCACGCGCGACAGGTCGTAGGTGTCCGGGTTGTAGAACAGGCGGTGGAACAGGGCTTGCACCGCGTCTTCGGTCGGCGGTTCGCCGGGGCGCATCATGCGGTAGATGGCTACACGGGCGGCGAACTCGTCAGCGGTTTCGTCGCTGCGCAGGGTCTGGCTGATGTAAGCGCCCTGGTCGAGTTCGTTGGTGTAGAGGCACTGCAGGTCCTGCACGCCCGAGGTGCGCAGTTTCTTCAGCAGCACTTCGGTCAACTCGTCGTTGGCCTTGGCGATGATCTCGCCGGTGTCGGCGTCAACGATGTTGCGCGCGACCACGCGGCCGATCATGAAGTCTTCGGGCACGCTGATGTGCGTGGTTCCGGACTGTTCCATTTCGCGGGTGTGGCGCACGGTGATGCGCTTGTCCTTGGCGACCACGACCTTGCCCGACTTGTCGGTGATGTCGAAACGGGCCACCTCGCCACGCAGGCGCTCGGGCACGAAGGCCATCTGGGCGCCGCTGTCCATCAGGCGGAAGTGGTCGTTGACGAAGAAGTTCGCCAGGATGGTTTCCGGCGTCAGGCCGATGGCCTTGAGCAGGATGGTCACCGGCATCTTGCGGCGGCGGTCGACACGGAAGAACAGCACGTCCTTCGGATCGAATTCGAAGTCGAGCCACGAACCGCGGTAAGGAATGATGCGGGCCGAGAACAGCAGCTTGCCCGAGCTGTGGGTCTTGCCCTTGTCGTGCTCGAAGAACACACCCGGCGAACGGTGCAGCTGCGACACGATGACACGCTCGGTGCCGTTGATGATGAAGGAACCCTTGTCGGTCATCAGGGGCACTTCGCCCATGTAGACCTCTTGTTCCTTGACTTCCTTGATGACCTTGGACTGGCTGGTCGAGGACTCGCGATCGTAAATGATGAGCTGCACGCGGGCGCGCACGGCCGAAGCAAAGGTCAGGCCACGGGTCTGGCATTCGCGCACGTCGAACGCCGGCTTGGCCAGGTTGTACTCGACGAACTTCATCTCCACAAAGCCGTTGTGCGAGACGATGGGGAAGGCGGCTTCGAACGCCGCCTGCAGGCCCTCGTTGGTGCGCTTTTTGGGTGCCGAATCGGCTTGCAGGAACGCGGTGTACGCGTCCTTTTGCATCTGCAAGAGGTAAGGGATCGCGATGACGGTTTCGCGGGTGCCAAAACTCTTTCGGATGCGTTTGCGTTCGGTGTATGAATAATTCGATGCTGTGGCCATGAGATCTCCGGGCTTGAGGTCTGCGGCGACTGTCTGCCTACCAGGGATGGACTCCTGGTGACTTGCTTGGTGGCTGGCCTCTACCAACCATTGGCGGACGGCCTGTGCGTTGCACACAGGCCCGAACCAAGTCGTTTTCTGCAGTCGGGGTCAGAAAACACTGATAAACAAACTCGCCAGAGTTTGTTTATCAGTGTTTATTTAAAACACTGTGCCAAGCCCATGGGCGCTGGCGGGGGTGCGCTCAGAAAGCACCAAAGGCTGGAGGCTCTTTCGAGCACTCCAGCCCTGGCCTGGCGAGTGAATTACTTCAGCTCGGCCTTGGCGCCGGCATCCACCAGCTTCTTCACTGCGGCTTCGGCGTCGGCCTTGGCAACAGCTTCTTTCACGTTCTTCGGAGCGCCGTCGACCAGGTCCTTGGCTTCTTTCAGGCCCAGACCGGTGATTTCGCGCACGGCTTTGATGACGGAGACCTTGTTGGCGCCGGCTTCGAGCAGCACGACGTTGAATTCGGTCTTCTCTTCAGCAGCAGCAGCGGCACCGCCACCACCAGCGGCAGGAGCGGCCATGGCGGCAGCGCTCACACCAAACTTCTCTTCGATGGCTTTCACCAGGTCGTTGAGTTCCATGACCGTCATGCTGTCCAGCGCGGTCAAAAATGCGTCTTTATCGAATGCCATTTTGATTTCCTAACAATTGGTTAAACGAATCTGCCGCGCGCTCAGGCGGCGGCAGCGTCTTCTGCCGGTGCGGCGGGTTCAGCTGCGGGTTCTGCCGGAGCGGCAGCGCCTTCGCCTTTTTTCGCCGCCAACGCGCCCAGCACGACGGCCGTACGCGAAATAGGCGACATCAGCAAGCCACACAGCTGAGCCAACAACACTTCTTTGGAAGGGATGCTGGCGAGCTGCTTGACGCCCTCGATGTCCAGGACTTTGCCACCGTAGACGCCAGCGCGAATCACCAACTTGTCGTTGGTTTTCGCGAATTCGGCCACCACTTTCGCGGCGGCCACGGCGTCTTCGGAGAAGCCATAGATCAGCGGACCGGTCATCTGGTCGGCGACCACTTCAAAACTGCTGCCAGCCACCGCACGACGGGCCAGGGTGTTTTTCAACACGCTCAGGCTCACACCGCTGTTGCGGGCTGTGACACGCAATTTGTCCATGTTCGCGACCGTGATGCCACGGTATTCCGCCATCACGAGCGTTTGAGCTTTAGCGGCGAGGCTGGTCACTTCGGAAATGACCGCTTCTTTCTCACTGCGATTCAGACTCAAGGTCTACTCCTTAAATGTGCCTTCGGCCCCAAAGCCTCCGGCACGCCTCATTGCAGCGACCAACTGTTTCAGGAACTCATTCCATCTGCAGCGGGATCGCCATCTGCGTTGGCTTGTCACAATTAAGTCGGTCGGCGTTCTTTCGAACACTCCCCGACACCAACGGTCTTGGATGGCCCCGTGGACTGACGGTGTTGTCAAACCACGGACCCACCACACCCGGGCCACTGGAGTGGCCCGAATTCTTTTCGCGATCAGGCCGCGATGGACTGCATGTCGACGCGAACGCCCACACCCATGGTCGAAGACACGGCCACTTTGCGCAGGTAAACACCCTTGCTGGTAGCAGGCTTGGCCTTGGTCAGCGCGTCGAGCAGGGCGACCAGGTTGCCTTGGAGCTTGTCGGCTTCGAACGAACGGCGACCGATCGTGCCGTGCACGATGCCGGCCTTGTCGACGCGGAACTGCACCTGACCAGCCTTGGCGTTGCGCACCGCTTGCGCCACGTCGGGTGTCACGGTACCCACCTTGGGGTTGGGCATCAGGCCGCGCGGACCCAGGATCTGACCCAGGGTACCGACCACACGCATGGCATCGGGCGAAGCGATGACGACGTCAAAGTCCATCTTGCCGGCCTTGACTTCAGCAGCCAGGTCGTCCATGCCGACGATGTCGGCACCAGCGGCCTTCGCTTCTTCGGCCTTGGCGCCCTGGGCGAACACGGCCACGCGCTTGGTCTTGCCGGTGCCGTTGGGCATCACGACGGCGCCACGCACCACCTGGTCGGATTTCTTGGCGTCCACGCCGAGCTGGATCGCCACGTCGATGGATTCGTCAAACTTGGCGTTGGCACATTCTTTGATGATGGCCAGGGCGTCGGTCAGCGCGTAGAGCTTGTTGGCATCCACTTTGCCGGCGAAAGCTTTTTGCTTTTTGGTCAGCTTGGACATTTACACGCCCTCCACAATCACGCCCATCGAGCGGGCCGAACCGGCGATGGTGCGCACAGCGGCGTCCACATCGGCGGCGGTCATGTCTTTCATCTTGGTCTTCACGATCTCTTCGAGCTGAGCGCGCGTGATCTTGCCGACCTTTTGCTTGTTGGGCACCGGAGAACCCTTGTCGAGCTTGATGGCCTTCTTGATCATGTAGGTCGCCGGGGGCGTACCCATCTTGAAGGTGAAGCTCTTGTCCGCAAACGCGGTGATGGTCACCGGGATCGGCATGCCGGGCTCAAGACCCTGGGTCTGGGCGTTGAACGCCTTGCAGAACTCCATGATGTTGAGGCCGCGCTGGCCCAGGGCCGGGCCGATCGGTGGGGAGGGGTTGGCTTTACCAGCTGGCACTTGCAGCTTGATGAAGCCGACGATTTTTTTCGCCATTTTTTAGCTCCTGCGAGTGCAGACGGCTGCCATCAAGACAACCTCCTCGCGGTGGGGGACCCGGAAAAGACAAATGGCGCTGGCGTCGGGCCGACCCACCAGCGTCACGGAAACTTCAGGTCTTTTCGACCTGGCTGAATTCGAGTTCGACCGGCGTGGCACGACCGAAAATGGTCACCGACACGCGCATCTTGTTTTTCTCGTAGTTGACTTCTTCGACCGTGCCGTTGAAGTCCGTGAACGGGCCTTCCTTGACGCGCACGTATTCGCCCACGACAAATTCCACCTTGTGGCGCGGCTTGTCGGTGCCTTCCTGCATCTGGTTGACGATCTTCTGGACGTCTTCCTCGGAAATCGGGGCCGGGCGGTTTTTGGCACCACCCACGAAACCGGTGACCTTGTTGGTGTGCTTCACCAGGTGCCAGGTTTCGTCATCCATCACCATTTCCACCAGCACGTAGCCAGGGAAAAACTTGCGCTCGGTGGTGCGCTTCTGGCCGTTCTTGACTTCCACCACTTCTTCGGTGGGCACCAGGATGCGGCCGAACTTGTCCTGCATGCCTTCGCGGTTGATGCGCTCGATGATGTTGCGCTCGGCCGCCTTTTCCATGCCGGAATAGGCGTGCACCACGTACCAGCGCATGCCCTCAGCGGCCACGCCATCCGTCACAGGACTGTGTTGATCGGTCATTATTTTCTCCAGCCCAGGATCAGGTCGTAAAACAACCATTCCAGGGTCTTGTCGGTCAGCCACAGAAAGAGCGCCATCACAAACACGAAGGCAAACACGTAAGCCGTCATCTGGATCGCCTCCTTGCGCGCCGGCCAGACCACCTTTTTGGCTTCACGCCACGAATCACGCCCGAAGGCCACGAGCCGCTTGCCGGACTCGGACACACCAAACACCACCACGGCAGCCACCAGGCACGCGATCAACGCACCCCACTGCGCGAGGGCGCCCTGGCCCGACAGCAGATAAAACGCAACGAACGCCCCCAGCAGCAGCACAACAGCGACCGCCAGCTTGGCCTTGTCGGCGCTGGTGTTGACGGTTTGAACTTCGGAAGAGGCCATGGGGTTCCAGACGATTCGTAACAAAAACGCGCGACATCGAAGCCCGAGGCTTGAGACACGCAAGCCCACCAGAGGTCTTGACGACTTCGGCGGGCTTGTAAACCACGAAAACAGAGCGGATTCAGGTTCCGATGCTTGCCTGTTTTGTGGCAGGGGCAGTAGGAATCGAACCTACAACCTTCGGTTTTGGAGACCGACGCTCTGCCAATTGAGCTATACCCCTACTGGCTGTGCCCTAGCGGGCGTTGAACTTACGCAATGATCTTGGCAACGACACCGGCGCCGACGGTACGACCACCTTCGCGGATGGCGAAACGCAGACCTTCTTCCATGGCGATCGGGGCAATCA
>Ga0209416_1000241_pt1 | contig 59414 bp, 94 predicted proteins | sample RifGroF1_FD_184001 | JGI IMG/M metagenome (GOLD analysis project Ga0209416, IMG submission 184001) | Groundwater microbial communities from Rifle, Colorado, USA - Groundwater F1 (SPAdes) (version 2) | ecosystem: Environmental > Aquatic > Deep subsurface > Groundwater | place: Rifle, Colorado... | reverse complement strand
TATCTGTACCTATCTGTACCTATCAGGCTATCCGTACCTATCTGTAGCTATCAGGCTATCAGGATTCTATCAGGCTATCTGTACCTATCCGTAGCTATCAGGCTATCAGGCTATCAGGCTATTAGCTTGGGGATCAGCAGCTAAATGATTTTTCTTTCAGCTATCTAAATGGCCTGTCTCTTAGCACCTCACAGCCTTTCAGCACCTCTCAGCCTGTCGGGGGTATGCCTTTTAGCACCTGCCCGTACCCCCTGTCAGGTGCTGCTAGCACCCTGGTAGGTTCTGGCGGGGGTGTACCCTTTCAGCCACATATCATATACTTACAGAACCTAATAGTCCCCCTATCAGGAGTCCCATCGTATCTTAAAAATCCTAGTAAACACAGTAAGTTGCTTGATAGCACCTAATAGTATCTTTTATATACTAATAGATATACTATCAGTATACTACTAGTATACTACCAGTCTATTAGACTATCAGGCTAATAGCCTAGAATATCTAATAGAATCACATATTTGTCATATATAGATGGATATAGATACACAGAAGCCACCCAAAGAAAATCATTCTTTCTACTAATATTAAGATAAATAATAATACCAATAGCTTACATGACTACATCTTTAAAACCAATAGTCCGTCAGACAACTCAGAGCCTAGATATAGCTAAGCGATGGAAGATAATCGAAGACTACTTGCAGTGTAAGTTATCTAACAATGACATAGCTGAGAAGTATCAGGTTTCAGTTAAGACTGTCGAGACTACTGTGCAAGAGACCTATAAGAAGTTTCAGAATGTCAGAGAGACTAAGACCCTATTAGCCACTCAGAAAAGACCTGATGTCTTTCTTCAGCTAAAGTCTGATCATATCGACTCTTCTAGAATTAATCAAGCATTTCTTGATGCGCTATCAGAACCTGATAGCTATGTGCTAACCGATGCAGAGATGATCTTCTGTGAACTATTTGTGAACAACGGAGATGAGTTACAAGCAGTGGAAGAAGCCGGACTGCATGTGGGTCTGAATAAAAGAGACCCTGTTACTTATAAAGAAGCTGTCAGGCTAAGGGCTTTTTATTTGAGACGTAAGCCCAATGTGGCAGCTTATCTTAATGAGATAAGAAAGAAATTAGTTGTAACTATGGAGAACGGTAAGACACATCTTCAGGCCGAACTCCTCGCCCTCGTCGAGAAGCTAAGGAATAGTTCAGATTCTCGAAGCACTGCTTCTCTTCTCAAGAGTATCGAATTACTTGGGAAGTCTATCGGAGCATTCGAGGAGAAGATAACTGTTGATAACATTTCCTCGGATGACGCTTTGGACCGCATCCTTAAACGAGCCTCTAAAGCTGAGATTGTGGAATTGAATTAGATTGTTAGCTAAAGGATAGAGATTGCAACTCGACAAGAGGAGAACTCCCTTATCCTTTTCCTTTAGCTTATCTTTTTAAGGGAGAGTTTAAAGGGAGAACTAAATGGATACGAAGATTTGTACTAAATGTAAAGAAGAGTTTCCAGCAACTACTGAATACTTTTATAGAAAAAGCAGAGGTAAGTTTGGTGTTGATTCGGTTTGTAGAAATTGTAGATGCCCAATAAAAACAGATGTGAAGATACCAAAGGAAGGACATAAGTTTTGCACTAAGTGTAATAAAGAGCTTCCAATTACAAATGAGTTTTTCTACTTTAATAATAAAAAGAAAACTAGATTTGCATCCCAATGCAAAGAGTGTACTAGAGAGTATGACAACTCCTACAAAAGACAACAAGCAAAAAGAGAGTGGACACATAGAAACAGAGAGAAGGTTCGGAAGGTTAGTAGAGAATATAAAGCAACACCAAGTGCTAAGGCAAAGACTAGATTGAATCATGTACTTCACAATTACCAACTAACAGAAGATGAGTTGGTGCAAATGATGAACAATCAAAAAGGATGTTGTGAGGTTTGTGGAGACTCTTTAGTGAAACCAGATAGTAAACGATTCTACGCTGTTGACCATAATCATACGACATGTGCTATTAGGGGGTTACTCTGTAATGAGTGTAACTTAGTTCTTGGTTATGTTAAGGAAGATAAAGACACCCTTTTAAAGGCAATAGCTTACTTGGAGAAATACAATGAGTAGGAAGTTAACTCAAGAAGAGTTCTCCAACCTAGTTGAAGTATGGAGTGCAGATCACGTAGAGGCTTTAGAGAGTATCTTTGATATATCTCTAACAGAGCAACAGAAGTCACTGGTAAGAGCAGCAGATAACCCTACAGCTCGCGTTGCTGTTAGTTCCGCAACCGGAACGGGGAAGACTTGCTGTCTAGCTATGATGACTTTATTGTATCTTATGATCCTTCCAGATTGTAGGATTTTACTGACATCTCCTTCATTCTCTCAGTTACAGCGTGTTATGTACGCTGAGATAACTAAGATGTACAGAAGAATGCCAGAACAACTTCAAGATCTGTTTGTTTTAACTAGAGAGAAGATAGAATACAAAGGAACGAGCAAATACCTGCACGTAGCAAACCTAGTAACAGCAAGCGTAGAGAACAAAGAATCATTGCAAGGAGGCCACAGTTACTCGTATTGTGTGATTGGCGACGAGGCCTCTGGTATCGGAGAGGAAGTTTTTGATATCTTGCTTGGTACACTAAGTACTGGTGTTGGTGGTAGATTTATATTAGTAAGTAATCCAGTGCGTAGCTCGGGACGCTTCTTTGAAGTGTTTTCTAGAGATCTTCCGGGTTGGACTAAGTTGTTCTTTAGTGCGTTTGATTCACCGAATGTTAATCCGCAGTGGATAGCTGAGATGAAAGAAACTTATGGTGAGGATAACGACTTGTACCGAATGAGGGTACAGGGTCTTTTTCCCCGAGTAGGTATCGCTCAGTTTATTTCAGGTGATGTTGTTACAGCGGCTATTAATAATCCACTACACCCCAGTGCTTATAGTAACTTTCCTGTCCTCGGAGGCGTAGATGTGGCCAGGTTCGGAAACGACTCTTCTATTCTCTTAGCCAGGCAGGGACCAAAAGTACTGGAATATAGGTGCTTTAAGGGTCTAGATACTATGGAAGTGGCCTCTAAGGTGGCTGAATTTAATGGTATCTACAAGTTCAATAAGATCTTTATTGACTCTATTGGTATAGGTGCCGGTACATATGACAGGTGCAAAGACTTAAAGCTACCAGTTGCAGAGGTTATTGTATCTAATAAAAGCACAGAGCCTAATGTATACGCTAATTTACGCTCCCAATTATGGGGTAAAATGAGAGATTGGTTAGGGAATGGTGCAAGTTTACCCACTTATAGTAGAGACAGAGAGTCTAATTTATCAGCTCAGTTGACCAGCATGGAGTTCTTCTATACGAACAAAATGCAGATCCAGCTCCTAGCCAAAAAGGATCTAAAAAAACTAGGCTACGAGTCACCTGATATCGCTGATTCACTCTCGTTGACATTTGCAGATGCTGTCTACGAAGGGAAATCCAGACATTTCACTAAGCGTCCTATTAAAACTGCAAGGTTCATGTGGGTCTAATCGCTCACTAACGTTCGCTCAAAATCACTTGCGTGATTATACCGATATAGGTGCTAAAGATGAGTCTAATAGACGACATAATAGCTTCTGAAGGATACCGATCAGACCCCTATAAGGATACTAAAGGTATCTGGACAGGTGGTTATGGTCACATGATGCTGCCTAAAGACTGGTCTTTCTTCAACCCTAAGTGGTCTAAGAAGGAAAAGAGAGAGTACTGGACTAAGCAACTAGCTAATGACCTCTCTATTGCAACTCAAGATACTGATTGGTTAATTTTTGAGTGGCCTTATAAGCCTACAGACACAGAGAAAGAGGTGCTAATAGAATTAGTATTCAACTTAGGACTAACTAGGCTACAGAAGTTCAAGAAGTTTATCTTATATATGTCAAAAGGCAGGATAAAAGAAGCTGCTAGGGAACTAATCGACTCTAAGTGGCATAGAGATTTTGTTCTTTGGAACTCTAATAGAGATGAACCACACTTAAGAAGCCGAAGGTTAGAGAGGAAGTTACTAAACTATAACGTATAAGCCGATAGGCTTTTGAACTCCGAAGGAGTGAATCGAGGTGGATACAGTTAATGACAAACCAGGAGTGCTAATAGCATCTGCCAGTGAAGTTATGGCAATGGAAGATGCATTCCTCAAAGAACGAGAGGAATTAGAGAAAGAAATAGACCATGAAAGGCTCCAATCTTCTTTAACTTCTCATATTATGAGCGTGTTTCAGAGAAACAAAGACGCTAGACAGACATCAGGTATAGAAGAGAAGCTACTTCAATCACTAAGAGCCTACAATGGTCGATATGACCCTGAAGATCTTAGTAAGATCAAGGCAACTGGTGGCTCTCAGATCTATATGAACCTGACACCTACGAAATGTAGGGCTGCAATGTCTTGGATAAGAGATATTCTTATGTCAGCTAAAGAAAAGGCTTGGTCCTTTTCGCCAACTACAGTTCCTGACCTTCCAGAAGAAGTATCTAGCACTATTAGACAACGAATAGAGCAGATGGCCTCTGAGTTAAAAGAGAGTGGTGATGGCTCCTTAGAGGGTGCTGCTGCTGGTGTACAAGAACTCAATCAACTTAGGATAGATATAGAAGAAGCTATAGCCGATGAGATCTATAAGCTAGCAGAAACTGAAGTAAAGAAGTTTGAAGATATCGTAGCTGACCAATTAGATGAAGGTGATTGGGAAGAAGCCCTATCAGAGTTTATAGAAGACTTCTGTGTCTTCCAGGCAGCTATTATGAAGGGTCCAATTATCACCAAGAAGAAGAAAATGACTTGGGACAAGGGGAAACCTTTAGTGTCTGAAGAGTACTGCTACTTAAACAGACGAGTAGCCCCACTGGATATCTACCCATCCCCATCAGCAACCAAGATAGATGAGGGTGATCTCTGTGAGCACATAAGATTATCTCGTAAGGACTTGTATGGGCTAATAGGTGTAGAAGGATACTCAGAAGAATACATCAGAGAGCTTCTTGATAATACACCATTAGGTAACTCACCTGACCTATTAGACTCTGAGATCGAAGAAGAGAAAGCAATAGAGGAATACAGAGGGGATACCTATGCAGCTAATAGGGATGTCTATCATGGTATTCATTTCTTTGGTTCAGCTCCACATAGTCTGTTATCTGATTGGGGAGTACCTAATTCAGAGATCGGTGAAGATACAAATAAAGAGTTTGAAGTAGAGGCTATCCTTGTGGGTGATCGTGTAATTAAGTGCATGATCAACGATGACCCTCTTCTTCGCAGGCCATACTACAAGGCTTGCTTCCAGAATATCCCAGGTTCCTGGTGGGGTCGTTCCTTACCAGAGTTGATGAGAGACATTCAGCGTATATGTAATGCAACTGCCAGAGCACTTAGTAATAACATGGGTATTGCTGCTGGCCCTCAAATAGAGGTCTATATAGATCGTCTAGCAGCAGATGAAGAACTTGAGAGTATCTACCCCTTCAAGATGTGGCAGGTAACTACAGACCCTACAGGTGCTGGTGGAAGGGCTGTTCAATTCTGGCAACCATCGAGCAATGCTTCGGAGTTGCTGGCAGTATACAAAGAGTTTGAACTAAGAGCAGATGATGCGACTAGTATTCCGAGATATGCCTATGGAAATGAAAGAAGTGGTGGTGCAGCTACAACTGCTAGTGGTTTGTCTATGTTGCTTGAGTCAGCCTCTAAGGGTATTAAAGACGCTATTAGGCACATAGACGATGGTCTGATTAAGCCACGTGTAGAATATCAATTCTACTGGAATATGATCACCAATCAGGATCTTCAGTTCTCTGGTGATATTCAAGTTATAGCTAAAGGCTCCCAGGCACTTACAATGAAAGGTGCTCAGGAGATGAGGCGTAATGAGTTCTTACAGATCCTTGGTAATCAGACTTATCTCCAGATAGTTGGTGTAGAGGGGCTTGCTGAGATACTTAGAGAGATGGCAGCATCTCTTGGACTAGGTACTAATATCGTACCTTCTCGTATTGAATTGAAGCGTAAGTTAAAACAGCAAGAAGCCCAACAGCAGCAGCAAGTACAAGCAGAGCAGCAGAACAAACAAGCTCAAACTTCTGCTGGTGTACAGCAAGTACAGATGCAAGTAGAACAAGCTGAGATGGCTTCACAACGCAATGCACTTCTGAAAGAGAAAGAGTTGCAACAGAAAGCTGAGATAGAGTTCGGTAAGATGCAACTGAAGCTGAAAGAGTTAGAACAGAAGCTACAGGAGGTAGTGTCTAAGAGTACTACTACACTTTCTAAGGCTCAAATAGATGCAGCGCAGAAGGATAGAGATACTAATAAAAACATTGCTCTGTCTGTTCAAACTAATGGACAGGATGAGAACAACTTACAATGATTTTAGATAACTTAAAAGCACCAGACAAAGAGCGAATAAAGTCTGGTGATCTGGCTTTTATAAAAGAACTTATCAGGAAAGATCTGGAGACTACTAAAGATAGTCTGATCACCTTTCCGATGGATAAAGTTCAAGAACTTAGAGGGAGAGCTAAAGTGCTTTCCACTCTTTTAACCCTGCTAGCCTAAGAGATTCCTTAGATAGCAAAACCCCAACAACCTGTAATAGAATATCCCCTATTAGTTCCTCAAGGCCAAGAGAAACTAATAGGGACCATATATCTTATTGCACTGGAGGACATTAATGATCTTTGAGAAATTAGCAAAAGAAGAACAAGAAGCTGAGAAATTACTCTTTGGATCTGCTGAAGAAGAGCAAGTAGTGGATGAAGTAGTTGAACAAGAAGTAATTCCAGAGCCTATTGCTGTAGAAGTAAAGCAGCAAGAGGAACAACCTCCGCAGGAGGACTGGAAGAAAAGGTTCACTAACTTTAAGGCTACTGCTGATAACACTATCTTTCAACTTCGTAAAGACAATGCAGCTTTGAAATCAGATCTAGCGTCTCTTACAGAGAAGAACGAAGTAATTCTTTCTGAACTGGTAGATATCAAGAAGCAGATCTCGAAACAAAAGAAAGAAGATTCTTTTAATAATATCTTCACCCAGGAAGACGAAGATCTTCTTGGATCTGACGCTATTAATATCTTCAAGAAAGCTGTAAAGAAAGTTGCACCCCAATCAGAAGAATCTGAGGATCTGAAAGGACTGAAAGAAGAGATTCGACAACTTAAGCAAGAGAAGATTAAGCAGCTTAAGAAAGAACAAGAGACTGTTGAAGAGGAATCTTTCAACCACCTTAAAGTAAAACTTAGCACTCTGGTGGATGATTGGCAAGAGATAGATGTAGATCCGGGGTTTATCAACTATCTTGAAGAAATAGATGAAGTAGATTCAGTACCACGTAAGCAACTCTTTTCGTCTGCTGTGCAATCACGATCTGCAAAGGCACTGGCTGGATTCTATTTGGACTATAAGGCTCAGAGATCTCCTAAGAAGGACGACATCCTTAGTAAGAAGGTCACTCCTGTCGGGACTAAAGGCACTGCTGTAGATATGGATAAGGACACTAAAAGAACCTATACTATCGAAGAGTACAATAAGTTTATGAACGACCTTACTAGGGGTAAATATAGAGGAAAAGAAAAAGAAGCAAACCTAATTGAAGCTAAATTCGATAAAGCCTTCCAGGAAGGAAGGATAGTCGGATAAAAATTATAAGGAGAAGTAAAAATGGCTAATGGCGTAACTCGTACCTCTGGATATAAAGACTATGCATCTGATGGGACTAGCAAATTTACTCCTATTGTATGGTCCTCGAAGATGTTAAAAAACTTCTATCTGTCTACTGTATTTGGAGAGATCGCTAATACTGATTAAAATACCTTGATGATCAGTTTAATTAGACCTAAATAACGGAGTAAAATCCGAGGGAAGCTTTTAGCACCCGCAGAGACTAAACGGTCTAAAGTCGAAAGATAAAATGATAGTCCACATTGATCAAGGCGAGATTAACTAATTTGGTCTCGTAACTCTCTTAAATAACGAGGTAAAACTCGATGCAATGTGTGACTCCAAATTAACACAGGAGTTACTTATGTATTTTTCAAAGTATAACACATCAACACTTGCTTATAAACTTCTGAGCGGTCAATTGAAAAAGAACAGAGTGCATTCAGAACAACTAAACAAATATCTAGCAGGTCTTGTAGATACTGATGGTTGTGTTTCTCTATTCTTCTACAAGACTAGAACTTCAGAAAAACAACGAGTAAGTGTAACATTAAGTTTAACACAATCTGCAACTAACGATCAAGATTTTGAAGTAATAAGATCCTTAAGAGATTTTTATAATATTGGATCTTTGTACTACAAAATAGAAGACGGTGAGAATACCTCTTCTACCTGTACTTGGACTATGAGGGACAAAGAAACTCGTATACTTTTCAACAGGATTGGAAAGCATATGAGATTAAAAGCTACACATCTTGATAATATGATATGGATATCAGATCAACATAAAGATGTTGAAGATATTTCACAAAATATTATCGAAGAACTAAAGGCTTATTGTCAGTGTTCAAGAAAAAACAGTAGATGGTTAAAAATGCCAAAGCACTTATCTTGGTCTTATGTTGCAGGTGTTATAGCTGGAAATGGATGTATAAAGTTGAGTAAAAGAGAGAATAAAGATTTCTACGAAATGAGGTTAAAAATTACTCAGAGTGCTGATGATAAGCATTTATTAGAGTTATTTAAAAGAGACTTCAAGGGGAATATTTATTCTATAAGATCTTGGTGCGATTGGGAAAGAAATCTTGGATATGGGGACGCTTCATTTGCTGTGCCATTTCTGGAGAAAATAAGATCCTATATAATGCACGAAAAGAAATACTCACTAATACAAGATATACTTGAATTACATAATATACGCAAGCAGCAGAGACTAAACAGAGAGTATCCGAAAGGATAAGTAATAGTCCGAAATCTTTAAGATTTATGCAAAGGTCAGGGAGATCAGGTACTTATCCGTACTATCCCTGCTATCACCATCAGCGATTACACTGTCGGTGGTACGCTTTCTTACGAAGTTCCTGAGAAAGCAAACAAGACCCTTAACATCACTGAAGCTAAGAGCTGGTCTTTTAAAATCGACGACATTGACGCAGTTCAAACTGATCTCGATCTGATGAATAAGTTTGCTGCCGATGCTGGTGAGCGTCTGAAGATTGCTATTGATGCTGATGTACTGTCTTATGTAGTTGGCAAAGCTGACAGTAACAACCGTGGTAATACCGCTGGTGTTCTGTCTAACATTGCACTCGGTGCTGCTGGTGGTTCTAATGGATCTAATGCAGTGTCTCTTACCTCTGACAATGCAACGGATCTTATTGTTGATATGAACGTTGTACTTGATGAGCAAAATATCCCAAGTGAGAATCGTTGGGTTCTTTTGCCAGCTTGGGCTGTGGCTCGACTGAAGAAAGGTGACCTTAAGTCTGCTGATATTACCGGGGATTCTACTGGTGTTCTTCGAACAGGAGTGGTAGGTATGATTGACAGGATGAAGGTCATTCAAACTAATAACCTCTATCATGCAACTGAGGGTACTGCTGAGTTGTTTTATGCGCTTGCAGGAACTAAAGAGGCTATTACCTTCGCACTGCAATTAACCAAGACCGAATCTTTAATGATTCCTGATAGTTTCGGTCAGTATATGCGAGGACTTTCGGTCTACGGTCGTGAAGTAATTCAGCCAGTAGCACTTGTAGAGAGTGTTATCATTGCTGGCTAATTCGCTCACTAACGTTCGCTCAACAGTGCTTTGCACTTTAACTTAAACTAAAGGGTCTATTAGGTTCTATCAGAAACTGATAGACCCTTTCTTATATCTAAAGGAAATAAACAAGTATGCGAAATGAAAAGATGTTCACTGTAAGAAACATTAAGAATGGTGGTATCTACGTAATCGGAGAGATCAAGTTGCGTAAAGAGCCAGGTGAATGGGAGACAGTTGTACCTGAGAAACCATCAGTGCTCGAAGAACTCAACCTGAACGAAGAGAAACCAGAGGTTCATACTTCAAGACCTGTAGTTAAATACGCACCCAAATCAGCAAAGAAAGAGTAATATAGATGACCTTCATAGAACTTGTAAGGGCTGTTAGAAGCCGAGTAGGAATGTCAGGTACAGGTCCAGCCTCTATTTCAGGTGCTATGGGGGCTGAAGTTGATCTAGTTAATGTGGTATCTGATGCTTATACAGACATTCAGAATGCTAGAGAAGATTGGGTATGGTTGAGAGATAGAGTTTCATTCAATACCGTTGTAGGAACTACTACGTATCTGCCTTCTACAATATTTGGTACATCTTCACATAGGCTTGGTAGGTGGAAGAAAGGTTCTTTCTACTTCTCAGATGGCACATCTAGTAAGTATTTAGATAACTATGTTGACTATGATACTTTCACTTATCGTCACATAAACGATTCGGTTAATCAAAAAATAAGTGAGTTTACTATCAGGCCACAAGACGATGCTATCTGTATTAATAGACCTGATAGCATCTATACTATCACGTTAGATTATCAGAAAAAACCACAGACGTTAACTACTGACAGTTCTGTACCTGAGATGCCATCACATTTTCATCTCCTGATAGTCTATGAGGCTATAGCGAAGTATTGTGCTGCTATTAGCTCTCCTGAATTGTACGATAAGTATTCCTACGACCACGCTAAGTTGTATGGTTCCTTGTTGCGTAGGTACTTACCTAAGAAAGATATTATCATAACTGGTATAGCTTAATGAAGAATAGAAGACTAAGGTTCTCCTCTGTCCGATCAGAGCCAGTTATTATGGACGGAGGTCTCAATGAGAACGTAAGTTCCATTGAATTGAAAGGTGGAGAGTTAATAGCTGGCTATAACTATCAGTTAGTCGAGGGATCTCAGGGTGGTTACATCTCAGTAGCCGGATATGAGAGATTTGATGGTACAGAGAAACCATCTTCTATCGGAGCTACTGATGACGATCATGTAGATCAAGATGCAGCTAGAGAACTAATTACTGAAGTTCCAGGTTCTGGTAATGTGCTTGGTGTTCATATATTTGAAGGTAAGGTATACGCATTTAGAAATGCAGAGGGAGGAGCTACAGCAGCAATGTTTGTAGCCACTGCAACTGGTTGGGATGAGATAGACACTAGTGGTGATCCTTTAGAACCTGATGGTAACTATAAGTTCTTTAATTACAACTTTACTGGAGATCCTAATGATTTCTCTATGTATTGGGTAGACGGAGAGAACGCTACCAGGGCTTTTGATGGGACTACAGTTACTGTTATTTCTAATGCAGGTATGGGTGCTGATGACAAACCAATTAACCTGATAGCACATAATGATAGACTCTGGTTGGCGTACGTAGGAGGTTCTTTACAGTACTCTACTGCTGGTGATCCTGCAGATTGGACTACATCTGCCGGTGAGTTTGGTATGGGTAGAGAGATAACTAATCTTATCGCTAGTGTTGGGAATACTCTGATAGTCTTCTGCGACGAAGCTATCAAAATTGTAAACGGATATTCAGCAGAAGATTTCGTTGTAGAGTCTTACTCAAACTTTTCAGGCGCATACAGTAACACCGCTCAGAGGGTCTTCGGTACTGTTATTTTTATGGATGATAGGGGCGTAACTAGTCTAGAAGCTGCACAAGAATTTGGTGACTTCAAGTCTAATAGTCTCTCACAGAGAGTCCAGAAGACCTTACAGAACAACAAGCAATCTATCGCTTGTTCTGTTGTGTCTCGTAGTTTAAACCAATATAGACTTTACTTCTCTAATGGTGGTGCTCTTTACTTCTCATTTCTCAATAAGAAACTACGAGGAGTAACAGTAATAGATTTCATTAAGCCAGTCCTAACAGTTACAGAAGGTGAAGATGCTAATGGAGATATAGTTATCTTCTTTACATCTACAGATGGTTATGTATATCAGATGGATATAGGGACATCTTTTGATGGAGTTGCTATTGATACCCTTATGAGTACAGCTTTCTATCACTACAAGTCTCCTAGAAACTGGAAGAGATTTAAAGAAGTTACATTTGAGATAGCATCTATTAGTGATCTTACGGTGAACATTAGATTCTCTTTTGATTACGTATCAGGGTACATACCGAGATCTGGTATTATGCAAATAGACCTCACAGGTGCTGGTGCAAGATACGGAGAGGGCGTGTGGGGAACTATGAGATATAGTGGATCTGAGAATACTAATATGATCAAGTATCCTATAAACGGATTAGCTGCAAATATGAGTGTAACTATAAGAACTAGTGAGGCTTACAAAAGACAACATACAGTCCAAAACCTCATAACAGATTTTCAACTTTGTGGCAGGCAACTATAAATAACTATGGCTTCTACATATTATAATTCTAGTGGAAAGGAAGTTTCCGATGGTGATATTGCCTACGCAGATGACCTTAATTCAATTAACAGTGCAGTAGATGCTGCATTCCAATTAGCAGAAGCAGACATAGTTGCAGCAGGCGGTGATGCTACTTATTGGGCTGGTATTGCTGAGGGTCATGCAGATTCTGCTGAAGCTGATGCAACCCAAACCGCTGCTGATAGAGTACAAACAGGTTCTGATAGGGCTTCAGCTACTGCAAGCGCAAGTAGCGCAACTAGTAGTGCTTCTACTGCAAGCACAGCAGCAAGCACAGCAACTACAAAAGCTGCTCTTGCAGAGCAGTGGGCTGAAGAGTCAGAAGATGTTCCTGTAACCACTGGCAAGTATTCGGCTAAACATTGGGCTGCAAAGGCTCAAGCATCTGCTGGACTTCAGACACTCACAGGTACTGGTGTCGATAATACAGATCCTCATAATCCTGTAATATCTATAACTAAAAGCACTGTTAGTCTTGGTAATGTAGATGATACCAGCGATGCTAATAAACCTGTTAGTACTGCTACACAATCTGCCCTGGATCTTAAGGCACCTCTAGCATCTCCAACACTTACAGGTACACCAGCAGCACCAACAGCCTCTCCTGGGACTAATACAACTCAAATAGCAACTACTGCGTTTGTCATAGCTAATGCTCCTGTTCAAGTGTCAATTAAGTTGCTCCACGTACAAGATCAAAGAACTCAAGGAACCAATGGGGCTAATAGCTCTGCTGGTATAAACACTAGGGTTCTTAATACTGTATTAACAAATGAAATATCAGGTGCATCTCTTGCAAGCAATAAAGTTACACTACCTGCTGGTACTTACTATATAGAAGGTATTGGTACTTTAGGTGCTAACGTGCAAGGCAGTAAACTTAGGTTATATGATGTAACAGGTAGTTCTTATATCCTAGAAGGAACTGTTGATAATCTGGCCTATGTTCCGTCTGTAATATCAGGAAAAATAACCCTATTAGTACAAACAGAATTAGAATTAAGGCACTATACAGTAAGTGCTGTTACTAATGGTTTCGGAACAGCTATTTCACAAGGAACTGAGGTGTATGCTGATCTTAAAGTGTGGAGCTTACCGTAAATGATAATAAAAGTTTGGTATAAAAACATAGGAGACACTGTACCGTCTTTTATCTCAAGTAGAAGGTGGCTACAAAGACCGGATGAAGTTTTTTTTGAAAGTAATCTAAATAGCTTCAATGAGTCTTTTACTTACTCTATCAGTTGGAACAATCAAACCCCATCTTTAGTTTTAACAGGGGATACTAGTAACGTAGTAAATCTCGAAGAAAATCTAAAAGCAATCGATAGTGAGGTTGAAGAGGCTGATAAACAACCATTTAGCTTTAATGGAAACCTATACTATCCAGACACTGAGTTTATTCAGGGTATCTTCTCTGTACTTCCTTTACTTCCATCAAACTTTACAGAGGAGTGGAAGACAGCGGAGAAGGATACTGATGGTGTTAAGAATAAGAAAGTCACCCTTAATAAAACAGGTATCCAAGGGTTGGCATTAGCATACTTACAATTCAAGAAAGACAACTGGAAGGCTGGAGAGTTAAAGAAAGAAGCTCTTAAAGAAGCATTCTTAGCGGGGGAATAATGGCAAACGGAGCTTTAGACAATATAGGGGCTGTTACTACTACAACTCCAAACACAATATCTCAGTCTGCTCAAGATGTAGCTAAAGCTCAAGGAGTTGCATATAGTGACATCTCTAAGACTGAAGCTGAGAGAGGGGCTACTGATTTCCAAGATTATGATGCTAATAAGGTCGGTAGTGCTCTTAGTAATAATATATCCTTCAAGGATTCTGGATCGTACATAGACACAGCAAAGCAGACGGTAGCAGGACAATTACAGAGTCTGCTAGCGTCTGACAGCCCATACTTAAAACAGCAAGAACAAAAGGCTGTAGAGAAAGCAGGATCTAGGGGTTTGATCAATAGTGGGCTAGCAGTTGAGTTTGGAAGAAGAGCAGCTATAGAAGGTGCATTACCAATAGCCCAACAGGATGCTCAGATGTACAATCAGTTTGCTAAGTCAAAGCAAGATGCAGAATATAATGCACAGAATGTACAAGTGGAGGCAATTGTATCTGGAGGATTAGCAGAACAGAACGCTGCTATCAAGCAGAAACAACAGGATATTCAGAATGCATTTACTTCTAAAATGCAAGGAGCTTCTGACCAGTCTAAGACGTGGCTACAAGATCTTCAGCAGCAGCACACTACATTTGAATCGGACTTAGATAGGCAGCATCAAGCCATCCTACAGAATCAAAGTATCAGTGCTGAAAAGGCTGCGAGTATAAGAACACAAGCATCTAGTATTATGCAGAACTATCAGATCTCTGTAGAGAATCTTATGACTGACCCTGATTTTCTTAACTTAGGTGAAACTGCATTGCAGAATACGATCTCTCAATTACAAACACTTGCATCCAATAGTATTAACTTTATTGGTGCATCTTCTGGTGTAGATCTTTCTGACTTTGTAGACACTTACTTAGAGCCTATAACGATTACTAAATAATGAATAAGCCTTGCACTATATTAGATCTTTCAAAGCTATATGAACTAGCCACTACAATGTATGGCGAAAGCGACTCATTGTATATGAAGATACGTAATGATCTTGTAGATAGAAACCCGCTAGGTCATAAATGGTTTTTGTACAATAATCATGCTATCCTATTCGAACCTATAGGTGCTGACAGGTGTCAGATACATACATTCGGGACTACTAGGGATACAGATATGAAAGATTTCTTTATTAGTTCGGGGTTCTGGATGAAAGAGAACACACCTATGGTAGTCTTCTTGGCTTTTATAGATAAGAAGAGATTAGATCTAAGATTCTTTCTGAAGTCTATAGGTGCTAAAAAACTATGTGAGTTGCCAGCTACAAGAGAACTTCTTTATGCGGTAACTGAGGAGGATGTTATATGGCGGTAGTAGGTATAGGGGCTGCTGTTATAGCTGCTATTGGTGGAACTACAGCAGCCGCAGTTACGGCAACTACATTAGGTGCAATAGCTGCTGGGATGGTTGGTGGTGCTATTGTAGGTGCAGCTATTGGTGGTCTCACAGCAGCTATTACTGGTGGTTCGATAGGTAAAGGAATACTATTTGGTGCTGTTGGCGGAGCTGTAATGGGTGGTATTGGGGGTTGGATTAGTGGTGCAGGTGCTAGTTCTGGTCTCGCCACTTCCGTATCAGCTTCTGAGAATGCGGCTCAAGGAACTATTCAAGCAGGTGCCGGTGGATCTGCTGGTGTAACTGGAGGGGCAGGTGCTAGTGGCGGTGGAGGTGCATTATCGTCTATTGGTGGTGTTCTTAAAGATTCTACTTCTGGCCTTCTCTCAGGTATGGGTCCAGCACTTGTTAATATGGCTGGTAAGGGAATGGAAGGATCAGCCTTAGAAGATATGAAGAACAAAGAGCTAGAAGCTGCTGAGAGACAGCAGCAAGCTAATAGGGAACTTCAAGAAAGATTAAACTCCATGAACAATGGAACTCAGATGTCTATTGCTGCATTGCAATCAGAAACTTCTAAGTCTAATTCAGCACTCCAATACAAACTTGGGAGAGAGCAACTAGACGAGCAGACCAGACAGTATAATGTGAACAACCAGCTTACAGAGCAGATGAGACAAAGACAAGCATCTGCTATTGAGAATGCTGTAGCTGCTAGAAAAGGAACTCTTAAGGGTGCTCCTCCTAGTATTGACCAACAAGTTACTCAACAGGAGAAAGCACTCTATCCGACTATAGACCAGCAGCTTCAACAGCAGGCGGTAGTCTAATGGTGGATATTAGAAACTCAGGTTTAAGATCGCAAAGAGAAACTGTAGATACCGGACAAGGTGCTCTTCGTACGGCTAATAATCCTCAAAGAGAGCAACACATAGGTAGAGGATCTTTTATTAACTACTACGAAGATCTTGGTATTTCAACTACAAGACCAGCAGCAGATCAGATTAGAAAAGAAGAGGCTGATTGGAGATCTAAAGTAGCAGAACAAGAATCTAGAGTTGCTGATGCTAGGGGTAAGTTAAACTCAGCTTATGGGGAGTTAGGGTCTAGGGAGTCACAACTTGCAGGTACTAAACTTCCACAACTTAACACTGCTGTTGATAAGGCATGGGGAAGTTTCAAAAGCACTTTAACACCTATTAGAGTTATAGGACCGAATGACACTATTGAGGCTACCTACTATCTCCCGAAAGACGCTGCTAATACGTTAGTAGGTCAAAGAGGTCTTTTTGCTTCTTGGGAGAACGATAATACAGTTCTAAACGTAATGGCAAAGAACTACAGGAACGCTGAAGTTCATGAACCCCTTAGGTCTTCGTCTGCTACTCTCGAATCTGAATATAGAAACAAGGCACAAACGCAAATAGCAGCAGAGCTAGGAATAGCTAGTGGTCAACTTAGTTCTGCTGCTAACCAATTAGGTGCAGTTAAAGGGGAGCTTGCAGGTTATGATGCACAGATCTCTCAGGCTGAGGGTGCTCTTGCAGGGTTGAAGCAGCAGCATAAGGAGAAGTGGGATGATATACACAGCAAGTATAATGAAAGATCTGCGAAGATGCAAGATATTCTTAACTCTTTGATGGTAGGTAAAGGAAAGTATGAAGACAGTCAATCCTAATAGTACAATGGAAGAACAACAAACAGGACAAGAATCTACCGTAGACCCTCAAACTGAACAAGAAGTTCAATCATATGTCATGGGTCTTAGTAAGATTCTTCATGGGCAGAAGACACAACCCCAAGTTATCTCTATGCTTAAGTCTGGAGGAGATCCTGAGAAGCTAATCCCACAAGTAGCTCTTATGATTAACGATCAGATGGAACAAGCAGTGAAAGGAAAGGGAAAGAAACCATCCCTTGAGGTTCTTGTAGCTGCTAGTCAATTTCTTGTAGGTGATCTAATTGAGATGGGGAATGCTGTAGGTACTTTCCAAATAGAGTCTGAAGAACAAGTAGCTCCTATTCTGAAGAACACCATGCAGATGTACATTGAGAAGGGTTTGAAAGATGGGTCATTAGATCCTATTGAACTTCAGAAGAAAGTAGAGCCCCTAATGACAGAGGAACATAAGTCATTAGGGATAGAGGCAACTAAACGTTCTGGACTACCAGAAGCTCCTGGACAACTAACAGCAATGGAAGCCTATGCTAGGCAGCGAATGCAGAAACAACAGCAGGGGATGCCAAGAGGAGGGCGCTAAATTATGGGTATGCTAGGGGCTATGGCAGGACTTGGCAGTGGTCTTCAAGATTACAGCCAACTACTGAATGAAAAATCTAAGATGGACTGGCAGGAGAAACAAGCGTCTATCAGATATGAAAGAGAAAAGTCTCTTGAGTCTCTTCGAATGCAGAATCAAAGAGCAAACACTCAGTATGCTGATGATCTAGCAACTAAGAGGCAAGGACAGCAGAATGAGTTTCAGATTGAAAGATACGGTATAGAGAAAGAAGACCGTAATGCTGATATTAAATATGCTGATGATCTTGCCAGACAAAGAGCCAGAGATGAGTATTCTGATGAAGCAATTGCTGGTAAGACTAAAATGTGGCAAGCAGAAGCTGGTATAAAGCAAGGAGCTGCTGTGAACCAAGCAGTGGCTATTGCTAATGCAACTTTTGATTTAGATAAGAAGAAGAGAGCAGAGAAGTTAGAAGAAATAAGATCAACTGAAATGTTTAATGGTGCGTCTCCAGAAGAGAAGAAGCTGATAGAGATGAGCATTGTGCAGCCTGAAATGGCAAAGATCTATATAGAATCTGTTAAGGCAAATCAAAGAGAGTTTCCAGTCGAGCAAGCCAGACTAGCTATTGAAAGTGGACAAAAGCAATACTATGAGAATCTAAGTGAAGATCAGCAAACAGACTTCAAGAAGACACTTAAGAAAGAGTTTGGACAGTCTTTTACAGATGTTGAGGCTGCTGGTGTAATGGGAAGGATGAACTTAGAGAAGATCATGCAATCAACTGGCAAGGGTCAACAACAACAACCGAAGCAAGAGGGAAAGCAGATTGTATTTGATCCACAACAGTCTATCAATATCCAAAATGCCTACAAGTCTGGTGAGCTATCTTTAGGTGAGATAAGAGAGAAAACTAAAGGTACTCCTTACGAGTCTGTCTATAATGATCTACTGAAATCACCGAAAGCAAAAAACGAACCTGGTATGTTACAAAAGGCTGTAAGTTTTTCTCAGAGAGATACTATAGATGAACAATCTGAATTGTCTAAACTTCGTCAGAAATACCCAGGAATGACAAATAGATTTTATAATGATAAACTGGCAGAACTAATTAAAAGTAGGTGATAATAAATGGCATTCGATTGGGGTTTCTTAGATAACGCACCTCAAGTGCAATCAGAAGAGTCTGAATGGGAATTTAGACCAGCCGATAGATTTGAAGCTGGACTCCAAGAAACATTTGGTTCTCTTTGGGGACTTGCTAGTGCAGCAGCAGATACTGTAGGATTAGAGAAGGCTAGGGATTGGACAGCTAATAGGGCTAAAGAGCTCTTTCAGGAAGCAGCAGACAAAGAGTTAGTAAACGTAAAGTTCACTGAGATATCAGACCCAATAGAGGCTGGTCAGTGGGTAGCACAGACTGCTGTAGACTTCCTCCCATCAATGATAGGTGGTGGAGGTTCTGGCATTGCAACTAGGTTTGGACTTAAAGCCCTATCGGGAAGTCCAGTAGTCTCTAAGACTGTAGAGCACTTTGCCCATAAAGCATTCACCAAGAACCTGAAAGAACTCACCCAGGAAGCTGGAGAAGGTTTCACTAAAGATCAGTTATACAAAGCAGCCATCAAGAAGACTGCTGGTGACACCGGAGCTATGCTTGGTGTAGCTGGCTTTGAGGGTGGTCAAATGGCCGGTCAGTCTTACCTCTACGACTACGAGAAGAGAGGTGGTGATGAGGCTAACCCTGCTGCTGCTTTCGCTACTGGTGCTGTAGGTGCTGCACTCACATTGCTGTCTCCTGTAGATAGAATGCTTGCTGGTAAGCTACCAACAGGTAAGAGTATCTTTGCTACTTCTTTTAAAGAGGCTAGTCAGGAAGTAGGACAGGAGTTAACTACCATTGCACATGAAGCTGGTATAGATCCTGAGATTACTATAGGTGATCTTCTCTCTACGGAAGAAGGTGCTAATAGGCTCTTAGAGTCTGGTGCTGCTGGTGCTCTGTTAGGTGGTATATTTGGTGGTTCTTCTAGAGCCTATGAGAAGATCTATGGGCAGAAAGAACAAGCAGTAAAAGAAGACACCCCAAGTACTAATTGGCAAGACACTCTTCAGGCTGTCAGGGAAGAACAGAAGAAAGTTCTGACAGAAAGACCAGAGGAGATTCTTCAGAGTGTTGGTATTGATACTTCTCAAGATGCTAAAGCACCTGATATTAATCTTCAAGTGCCAGAAGTAGATACAACTAGTGTAGCTCCAGAAGAACCTATTACAGCACTTCCTAGAGATATTCCTACGAGTGTTGTAGAAGGTGACCCTCAGTATCTTGCAGATACTGAAGTGAGAAGGAAGATAGAAGCACAGAAGACCATAGATGAAGCCTTTCCTCCTAGTGCTGAAGAAGACTTTAGGGATGTATCTTTCACAACTAATCAAGAAGGAACCACTCTTCAAAGAGACATACCAGTAGCTGAACCTGTAATTGATGCACAGTATAACACTGATAGGGAAGTTAAGAGAAAGATAGAAGCTCAGAAAGAAATCGATAAGAACTTTCCACCTGATAGTAAAGAGTCAGAAGTGTCTAAGATCTCTACTCAGATCATGCAGAAGCAGAAAGAAGTCAATGAGTTGCAGCAAGTAGTTAAACAAACTACCAACCTGAAGGAAAGAAATGTAGCAACTCAGAAGCTGAATGGTGCTAAGAGCGTACTGCAAAATATGAAGCAGCAGTTGAGTGTTGTACAAAGCACACCTGCTAGTCCTACACTCAGTAAAGTTCAGCAGACTGGAAAGCAAGACATCTTGAAGATAAAGAAATCAGAAGCTATTAGTCCTGCTCTTGGAGATAACAGTAAAGTAGAAGGTGAGAAGGTAAGTTGGAGAGATGATAAGGGAACTCTTAGGACTGGTATTATAAAGAAGGTCCGTGTAGTCGATACTCCTACATTCTCTACTTGGAAGGATATAAGATCAGAGCTATCTAAGCAAGCCTCTAAAGAGCAGATAGATGGAAATAAGAGTCTAGATTGGTACTCAACTAGATACGATGAGTTGCTAAAGAAGAATGAAACAAGATTGGGGATTGCTAGAAAGAACGACACTGTTAAAGAAACTATCTACAGAGTTGTAGAGGACGGTAAGGACAGTAGAGATACCATCTTAGTGAACTCTAATAAGGTCATCAGTAGCCCTGGTGTTGTAGTGAAGATGAGTGACTTTAAGAGTAAGAAAGAATCCTCTCCATCTCTCAACCCTGACAGCACCGTATCACCAGAGCAAACAGTAGCCTATAAGCGTGAGTTCCTTAAGAGAGCTGACAGTGCAGATAAGCTCCTCCGAGTATCTGAGTTTGCTGATAAGCATCTCGGTGGTGCTAAAGCTCATAGTAATATTAAGAACTTAATAGACCATATCCTTTCAGTTGCTAAGAAGAAACTTCCTAATATAAAGGCAGTGGATGTATCTGAAAGTAAAGGGAATATTAAGACATCACCTACTGGATCCTTAAAGGCATATTACTCTAAGGGTAAGATATACTTAGATAAAGAATACTTTTCTACACGAAAAGACTCAAAGGGCCTAGAAGAAACTATCATCCATGAAGTAGCCCATGGTCTGACAGTAGAAGAGATGGAAGCTAATCCTGCAATCAAGAAGCAGGTAACAGACCTATTAGATACTGTTAGAAAAGATGTACTAACCCTTGAAGAACTCTCTTTGCTTGAAAGTAAGTACAAGTTTGACCCCATTAGGATCAATCAGAGTAGAGAGCAATTCGATAAGGAGTTCACTAGGTTTTCAACAGAAGTTTACTATGGCTTACTGAATGAAAAGGAGTTCTTAGCACAGACTTTCAGCAGCTATGAGTTTCAGAAAGCACTGACTGGTGTGAGACTAGAGAAGCCTAAAGGTTCTATCAGAACTGTATGGGATAAGTTTGTTAACTTAGTGCGAGAAGTGCTTGGTTTATCTAATGATTCTTACACTGCTCTTGATGAGTCTCTTAGGTTAAGTACAGAGCTTATGATGCAAGAAGGTGCTGTAAGTACTGATAGTACTGTTAGCCCATCCCTTACAACCTCTACTAAACTAAAGCAGCAAAGAAAGTCAACTAAATCTTGGGAAGACAGAGCCAAAGAGATGAGAAAGACAGAGACTACTAGTGGTAAGGTCATGTCTATGGTTAAGGATGTAGTTAGAGACACTGTCAAGTCTGCATCTGAAGTTCTTAGGAGAATAGACCCTAAACTGCTCAAGCCCATGAGAACCTTTGAGATGCAGATAGCAGAGTCTAACGTAGCTGCTAGAGCTAAGATACAAGACTTCATGGATAAGTATAAGAAGCTATCCTTAGATGACAGAAACCTCTTGTGGCTCACTCTGAGTAACACAGAACCAGAGTATATCACTAAGAGAAATGAGATCTTAAAGAAGTACAAGATGGAAGGATCTTACAGCCAAGTAGAGTCTTTATTGAAAGATATCTTCCAGGCTAAAGAGCAATTAGGTCTGAATGACTACGGTGCAATAGAAGGTTATTTCCCTCGTAGGGTAAAGGATCTAGATGGTCTTATTAAGAAGATGAAAGAAGATCCTGAGTACAATATGATCCAAGCAGAGTTAGATGAGCTTGAAGATAAAGCATCTCAGGAAGATAAAGAACACTTAGTAAAATCTCTTATCAATACTGGTAGGTTTCCTGCTATTGCATTTCTTAAGGAGACTTCAGGTAAGAAGAGAAAGATCCTTGTAGTATCCTCAGAGTGGAAGAACTTCTATGAAGATACACCAGAAGCCCTATTGAATCATATCTATGAGAACAATGAACTTATAGCTGCTCATAGGATGTTCTCCGATAACCCCAATAGGAATAAGTTAGTTAAGAAAAGAGATTCTTTGTACAAGAAGTTAGAGAATAAAGAGTTGAAAGATGATGCAAAGAAGTTAGCAATATCTGAGATAGAATCTATCGAATCCTTCTTGAAAGATAAAGAGAAATCATTCGATAAACTAGATGCTATCTTAGTTAAAGAAGCACCCAATATGAATCCTAAAGATGCTCGTCTAGCTTTGAATGTAATTAGAGCCAGACTAACTCAGAAAGGAATGAACGGTGCTTGGGCTACACTTAGAAATATATCTCTTATGTCATCTCTTGGTAGTCCTACTAGTGCTATTACGCAAATAGGTGACTTTGCATTCACAGTATTTAGAAGTGGCCCTAAGAACACTATTAGGGCTATGTTTGGTGATAGGATTATAAGAGCAGAAGATCTAGACTTAGAGCACTCTATGAAGGAGTTTCAAACAGAGGGTACAGCTAAGTGGTTAGATAATATTCTCACCCTATCAGGCTTAAAGTACATGGATCTTTTTGCTAAGAACATCTCTATCAATGCTTCTCTTATGAGGGCTAAAGAACTTAAGCTGAAAGACTTCAAGAAGGAATATGAGTACATACTTGGAGAGGATACTGAAAGAACCTATAAGGATATTCAGGAAGGTAAGAACTCTGAGTTATCTAGATTCTTTGTCTTTAATGAACTATCAGACTGGCAGCCTATTAGCCTAATGGAGATGCCAACTAAGTATCTTACTGGTGGTAATGGTAGGATATGGTATGCACTTAAGAGTTACAATATCAAAGCTCTTAATAATATCTACAGAGAATCTGTCTATAAGTGGAAGTCAGCTAAGGATAATGGTGAAAGAAGAACAGCAGCTATTCAAACAGGTAAGTTAATAACTATGATGGTAATAGCAGGTGCTAGTGCTGATGAGTTAAAAGACTTCTTGCTTGGTAAGAGTGCTAATAGCTTCTCTGATAATGTACATAACAACCTCCTTAAGATAGCTTTCATGAGTAGGTACACCTTAGATCAAGGATTTCAAAAAGGTTTCTTTGAGACTATGATTAAGGATATCTTAATACCACCTACAGGACTGGTAGATGATCCACTGTCAGATATCTACAATACCTTCAAAGGAGATCCTGATTGGAAGACAGTCCAGAATCTTCCTTGGGGTAAGTTACCATACAATTGGTTCGCTGATAAACCTGAAGAGAGTGATAATAGGAAGTTAAAGAAAAGAATAGTAGATGGCTTTAAGAGTGGTGATAGTATCTCTAAGTACTCTAAAGAGATAAGAGAATACAATCAGTGGGCTAGGAGAAACAAGAAGGAACCTATAACAACAAAGAGTCTCTTACAGGCTAAGAGGAGAGAGAACAAATAGGATCTAATAGCCTAATAGATAAATATAAATATTAATTTATTAATATTCTATTAGGCTGATAGCCTATTAGGTATACTATTAGTATATAGTATATTAATTATTTAACTTATCCTAATAGGCTGATAGGCTATTAGACATCTAATAGCCTATTAGATATACTATTAGTATATACTATAAGGATACTGTATGGCTACAAAAGAGGAAATAATTAGTCAACTCAAGAAGTTAACAGATTGGGAGTGTTCTTCATCTCCAGAAGGTAACTGGCATGACTGTTGTGTACGTCATGACTACGACTACGTAGAGGGTGAAGGTAAGTGGACAGCAGATGCTAGACTTGCTTGGTGCATCTCGAAGAAAGGACACCCACTAGTTGGTCTGGTGTATTGGCTAGGAGTTACTGTCGGGGGCTGGAAGCCCTATCTGAAATACAAACGAGCGAGGGAAATGGCAGACACATAGAAAAGTGTCTAGGATGGCCTGTATTTGAATTTCTAGTACAACCTATCCTACCCTACTAGGGTACTAGTAGATTTTCAATACAGGTCAATTGTGAGCTTTCTAGAGGCATATAGAGATGCCTAGCTCTAAGGGGATAACAATGGTGTCTAAATGTGAAGCACATGAGTACTCAATAGAAATGATAAAAGAACTGAGAGATACTACAAGTAAACTAACAGACCATCAACAAGATCAAAGAGAGATGTTAGCAAGACTCTCTGAGAATATCTTAGAACTTCAAAGGTTCAATGAGAACGTAGCTAAGATGCTAAAGGAGCTAAAGGACTATAACTCAACACAAGATAAGGTAACAAATGAGAACTCTAAGTTCGTAATTAAAGCCACAACTATATGTGGGTTCTTAGTGTTTATATCTCCAATAGTTATGTGGCTATTCGGTAAGTTTGCATGACACAAAGATTCTTAAAATCCACTGGTATCAATATCTTAGATCGTAAAGTAATCAACGAGAACTTTAAGGATCTGTATTCCGATAAAGTTCCTTATACTGGAGCTACTAGTGCTGTAAACCTTGGAAGTCAAAAGATAATTACTGAGGAAGTAGAATCAGTAGGTGATCTAACTATAGATTGTGGAACTAATAAGACTGCTGTTCTACAAGAACCTGTTTGGGATGATCTCAGAGTTCCTGTAGAAAGAACTAGGGTTGGTGCTCTAGGTAAGCCAGATTATGACTATACGGATAATGGTCTTCTGTTTCCGCAGAATGATCCAACAGAGATAGTGTATTTTATTATTCAACTACCACACTGTTACAAGCTAGGTACTGATCTGCACCCTCACTTACATTTCATTCAGACCTCATCTACACTCCCAGTGTTCAAGGTGAAGTACCGAATGTATACACTAGGAAGTGCTGTACCTTCTTTCACAACTATAACGTCAACAGACACGGTATTTACATATACTTCAGGAACTATTCAGAATAAGTTATTATTTCCAAGTATAAGTGGAACAAGTATAACCGGGTTATCTTGGCTAATGGATGTGCAGTTATACAGGGAAGATAATGTGCTGATAGGGGATGTATTAGTTAAGGAGTTTGACATACACTACCAAATAGACACGATAGGCTCCAGACAGGCAGGAGTCAAATAATATCTAATAGGGGCTGTCTCTATTAGGTGGGGGCTATTAGACTGATAGCCGAATGAAAAAGCAGTAGAATAAATCTTATTGAAGGGGAATTTTAAAATGGCGAAACAAGTATTGAAATCTGTAAGCATCAACTCTAGCGACCGTAAGAAGATCAATGATAACTTCACTGAGCTTTATGCCACTGCTGGTACTACTACAACCGCCAGTGCTGCTGAGTTGAATGTACTTGATAATGTTACGGCGGGAACTGTAGCAGCGTCTAAGGGTGTTGTTGTAGATGCTAATAAAGATATCACAGGTCTTAGAAATATAACTACGGAAGGTGCTATTACAATTAAAGATGCACACTCCGGTCTTCTGATTGGTTGTGGTGCTTCTGGATCTGCATATGCTCTTGGGGCTACTGCTGATAATGCAAAAGAATATTACCTAGACTCTACCCACACTACCGGAGATATGAGAGGGGAGTACTTGAGATTGTACTTCTCAGGTGCTGGTGGTTCTGGTGAAGCATTTAGAACTATGGCTACTGTTAATAACGTATCCGTAGCTACTGGTGGTACTGTAAATGGTGCTCATATTTCTTTCGGCACTGCTGGTGCTAGCGCTGCTGTCAGTGGTGCCGCTAATGCACTTCGAGCTACTTTCGGTATAGCTGCTGCATCTACTAATATTGGGGGTACTTGTGCTGTTATCCAAGTTGATACTGATTTTGACACGGCAGTAACTGTACCAACTAACTTCGCATTCTTACGTTTCACTAACACGAATACTAAGAAGTCTAATAACCTTATGCGTGTGCCTAATGTAGCCGCTGAGGCTGGTGGGTTGTTCTGCGCTCATACTACCGAGTCTATGACTCACTCTATTAAGATAGTTACTGAGGGTGGGACTCCTTATTATCTTATGGTTACAAATGCCTCTACTAATAGGACTGAAAGTTAATGGATCTTAAGAAAGAACGTCAGAACCTTATAGCTCAAAGAGATAATGCTTTCTCTGTGTACCATCAAACTATAGGGGCTATAGCCCTATTAGACTTGCTGATTGCAGAGCAAGAAGAGAAAGGTATTACGCTTGAAGAGTTAAGAGAGATGACAGGTGCTGTTAGTATAGAAGAACCTAAAGAACTGTAAAAATATGATAGCACCCTAGTAGAATTTATTAGGGTGCTTCTTATAAGGAGAGATAATAAATGGCAGGAACTGCTGTAGGAAAACTAATTACAGGAACTGTAGATAGGACACTTAGCTATACAAAAGCTTGGGAAGTATCTCTAACTGCTGATGCATCCGATGCACTCTTCCCTGTGTATAGCTTACCATCTGATTTTGCAGGAATGATATCTGATATTAGTGTTGTGTTCGATGGAACCACACCACCTAATAGTCTTACATGTTTAACTAAAGATGGGTATGGATTAACTATACATACTGTTGGTCCTATCACTGCAAGTACTGGCAGGGGACTGTTAGATGCTAATGTGGCTGTAGTTGGTGGAGGTTCTATTACTGTAACTGGAAACACAACTAACTCTGCAAAGGTAAAAGTAATTCTTTACCTTATTGATTAACTATGAGCAATAGAAAAACTTATAGGAATTTATTTCGAAGGGTGCTGACAGGTGGGGGGCTGAGACTGCCGTCAGGTGGGTTAGTATTTAAGGATATGATACCAGATTTGACTGGCACTATCGGCGAATTAACCGTACTGCGATCATCAATCCCGGCAAACGCCCACGCAACAATGCAGCAGGTCAAAGGCTCCGGATTTGTCGGGGCTGGATCTGCGACCGTCACCGGCCTACTCACCACCGATACCATCACCTCGACAGGGGATGTGCCGACCTGCGCCGTTGATGGCACACTGACATTTGGCGCTGATTTTGACGGATGGGACATTTACGTGCATCGCGCCGGGGTTCTGTGGGCCTACTGGCCGGGGATCAACGTTGGAAAAACCATCGAGTATGACGCATCTGGGAACGAGCATCACCTCACTGCGCTAACGACTACGACGATCACTGAGCGATTGGACGGCACCGGGACCGACTACATAAATGATACAGGTTACTCTATGCGGGAAAACCTGTGCGATGCTGGCCCCGTAGCTACAGATGAGGTGGGGGTGGCTGAAACGGTTGATGGATTTTGGACATTAACCCATCTAGTCAGTGCTCATTGGGCCATCGGAATATCATCTCTCGTACTAATCCCTGATGATCTCGCCACGCGCACAGATTATACCGTCAGAGCCACATTGCGCGCGCTGCCTGGACAGGAAAATCCTGTCAATATCGGCTGGACAGAATCATATGAAAATCAGGACATCACTATTGTTTCTGGGCCAGGCACGGCAGAAAAACATAATGGCACGGGTGCTCCAGAAATAACAGGATTATCTGAAACAGTGGACACCGTTGTCGAGATCACCCGAACTGATTTCATTATCGGGACATCCACCGTTAGATTTTTTATTTGGCCTGGATCTGCGTATCTGTCTGGCATCGGGAGTGGGTGCCTGATTAAAAACATCCATCTGTGTAGCGGCACATCTTCCGGCCATGGCTACGCACCACCCAAAACGCCTGCTGCTAGGGTGCCTGCTCGCACATCAAATATTAATGCTCAGGGAGGTGTGATTTGCGGTATTGGGCACAGTTTGACTAACGCGCAAATACCATATTTAAGACAATATTTTCCAGATACGTATTGTATCGGCGCTGGTATAAACGGCAACACTACCGCTCAGGTATTGGCTAGGTTTAATGCAGATGTGGTTGCCATTGATCCCGATGTCTGTTTTATGCCAATTGGCATAAATGATATTTTGACCGGTGTCCCGGTTAGCACAATGGCCGAAAATATCGAGGCCATTGTTGCTCTGGCTACAGCGGCAAATATTGATATGGTTCTGGTCACGATTTCCCCATTCGGCTCGTCAGAATGGTGGTCTGAGGCTGGGCAATCTGCAACGGAATCCTATAATAGCTGGCTATTATCCTATGGGTCAGAGAATGGAATAACCGTTCTGGATGTTTACCCGGAAATGGTGGCAACTGGCACAGATAACTTGGCTACCGCATATGCGAGCGTAGACGGGCTACATTATAGTGATGCTGGCTACGCATTTGCTGCCAGACTGGTGGCCGATGCAATCGCAACAATTTGGTCAGATATGGTCGGGGATGTATTCTGGCAACCGCTCATGTATCCTGGCCCACTCCGCCGTGACCTCATAGTAACCGCAGGCACCGAATACCCAGCGCTGACCGTGACCGCTCCGCTGGGGCCGAGTTTCCAGGGAATTACTGAGTGGACGAATAACGCCGCCGTCGATCTGTCCACCCTGACCGCAACGGCAAACACCAGGCTCGGAGATAGGGGGATTGCAATATGGAATCCTGGCCTTGACGCGACTGGAATTATCAGAGCCGACAGGGTGTTGAAGCCATGAGAATATCGATAATTATTTTATGGTCGCAGTTGCCCTGTGCGATGTTAGGATCTGGCGAAAACTTTTGAAACGCGGCTGACTGATTTTGAAACTAATATCAACCAAATAGAAAACTATGAAAAAACTAATACCCCTGATAGCACTCTCACTGCTCCTCCTTTTCGGAACTGGTGGGTGTGTTTCTGTTGGAACACCACAAGAGTTCTCATCTGCTGCTGGTGTCTCTATGAATCCAAATCAAGAAGAAATCAATAAGTGCTACGAGTGGATGAAAGAAAAGGAAGCTGCCGAAAGACAGCAATACGAGTCTTTATCTAAAGAAGACAAAGCATACGCTCTTATGCACAGAGATACAATGTCAATGATTAAGAGTGTGTGGGGGAAGGAGTCTGAGGTTTGTAGACCAGGGACTAATGGGTGGGACGCTTACATAGTGGCTAAGAAGGAAGAAGAGATAACAAAAAGACAATACTCTTCGGATCTCAAGAGTGTAGCCACCTTCGGTATTGTAACCACTGGTGCTGTCAGATTTGCAGATTCTGTTATGGGGAGGGTAGGAGATAAGATTTCTGCATCTGATAATGCCCAAGTGTCTGTGCATAAAGAAGATAATGACACAGTAGCAGTTGCTAATGATAAGAGCAAAGCAGATGCTGGAAGAACAGAAAGCAAAGGGAAGACTTCAGCCTGTGAGATTGAGCAGATTCATTTAGTTGATTGTAGAACAACCAAAGAAGGGAGTGCAACTCCTGATGAATACAATGCTTGTCTTACAAAGGACTATGGATATTCTAGTGAAGATATAGCCAACTGTCCTCAGTAAAAAACTAATAGCCCTGACAGAACCAGTTAGATTCTCTCAGGGCTATTTTTGTTTTAAGGTTTACGTAGCTAACTCTCGTTTGATTCTTTTCATAGGCAACCTATCGAGCTTAGGTGTACCCTCTTTGTGAATAGCATCTACCAGCATCTTCAGAAGCTGCCTGACCTCTACGTCTGTCAGCACAAAAGAGTACCCTTTGATGTCTACTTCTATCTCAACTACTTTCTTCTTGACCTCAAAGGTGCTCTTAGGCTCCTGATCTACTTTCCTTCTGTTGTAAACTGTACCACTTACACTTCCCTGTGCTGTTTGTTTTCTAGCTGCCATCTTTAAACCTCCTATCATATAATTGTTTCTAGTTGGCTGTTAGGTTACGATTAAAGAATAACCCTTATACGAGGAGATGTAAAGAAGAAAATTATAATCTAGTAGCTAAAGTTCACACTTCCCCCCAGAGCAGGCATACTCTGTTTGCATCTGTGTGGTGTCCTCTTTCTCGAAGTCTGAAAGTATACTCCAATTAATCTCAGGAAATTCAGATAGATACTTCTCATATTCCTCTTTAGTTATCTCCAAGTAAGGTTGGGCTTCTTTATCATAGATTGTATCATCAAGCGGGAAGAAAGACAAACCCCCGATAGAATCCCAATTCTTCCAGACCCAAGATTGTACATCTAAGAAAGAATCGTCAGTGTAGTAAATGGTTTGACTTGGATTGCCATCACACCAATAATCGCGATATGTCTTCCAGAGTTCTAGTTGGCTAATAGAACCTATATCTCTAGCGCAGATAGCACCCTCTGGGCTCTTGATTGGGAAGGAGAACACTGCTTTCTCTCCTCTCAGAACATAAGGAACTCCTTGTGATATCAAGAGATCTGTCAGGGGGTCTTTACGATCTTGAGTTACCCTACGAAGATAGAACGGGAAGAACCTTGGATGAATACCACTAGACGTGTTGCAGAGTTGGCTTACTGTTCCTGATGGTTTTATTAATGTTGTTTGCTTTGATACTGGAATGTCAAGGATCTCAGCCCACTTTTTGTTCGTCTCTGCGGCTACTTGCTTGAGTTCTGTTAGGATCTCAGAAAGATTATAATAAGAGTGCGTATTCTTGTTTGCTAGGTTCTTCCAAACAGTTTTACCACTCATTACAGGATGATCCATAATCCCTGTGAGTGACACCCCCAATAGTCTCTCCTCTTCTGCATTGTCCTTCCAGATCTTTCTTAGATATCTAAAATCTGTCAGGGTGGATTGTAGAGTACCTATGATAGTTGCATACTCTACCTTCTTCTTGAGATCTTCTAGGGTGTCTGTTGGTCTTATTATAACTTCACTTAAGTTGCAGAAACCACCAGAGTCTCTGAGCAAAGCCTCGAAACAGGGGTTGGGTAGGTAATCCCCATCATACTCTCTTCCACAACTCTCAGCTTTCTTTCTAAGAGCTACTTTATTACATATGCCCCTCTCTCCTGCCTTACTTTGATAGAGACTATTAAACTCTCTGAGGAAACTATCAAGGTCAGGCTTCTCGGTATAGGCAACTGAGTTGTTAGCTAAAGACCTCTCAGGGTTCTTATCCCACCAGGAACCTGATTTAGCAGATGCCATACGCAAGTCAGTAAGGTTCGACAAGGAGATCATCGCACTTCTTCTGACAGAACCTACTATGACGGTATCAGCTATCTTGCAAAGTGTATCATGGACTTCTATTGAAGTGAGTCTTCTACCCGCAGCGCGACGAAAAAGGCGAACCACATAATCAAGAAGAGAGTCGAGGGGCTGAGGCCCAGAGGCTCTGCCTGAGAAAGTTTTAAGTCGAGCACCAGCAGGTCTAACAGATGAAAGATCCCACTTAGGAATATCGCCATTATACAGGAGTGCAATAAGTTCCTTAAGGGCTTTGGCCCAACCAATCTTTGAATCTTGCACTTTGAGAGTTGTATCAGTTTCATAAAAATTCTCAGCAACTACAGGGAGTTTTGCGATGTACTGTCTTTCTACTGAGAATCCTACTCCACACGTGGATACCTTATATTTCTATAAGGACTAGACTATATCTTCAACTAGTTAGTACTAGCTGCCATGCGTTGTGATATACACTCATATGCTTCTTTATAAGCATCTGAACACCTTTGAGAATTAAGACTTTTGTCTGAATAATGCATATCGATTTTGTACAAATACTCATCAAGCACATAAGGGTACACAATGCTTATTATTTTTTGAGTGTCTGTTGCATTGAAAGCTAATCTCAACTTCTCTTTAGCATCTTTTCTCGATTTATGCTTTATTATTTTTGGAGAAACACTATAATACTCTTGAAAATAATTTACCATGAGTTTATGGGAAAGTTCACTATAAGCATCTGTACAGAGTATTAGTCTTCTGGTGGAGTTTGATTTTGTGTAATACATAAAACCATCATCCATGATCCACAAGGCAAGACCCTCATCTGAAAGTTGCCGAAGCAAAGACATTCTTATTTGCCTTTCACCGAACATGTAAAAAATCTTCGACCACTTTTTAAAAGTATCGTGATCTCCCTGAACAGTGAATGTCCCACTTCCTCTTATAACCTTACCCCCTATAAAAGAATCTCTAGGTTCTCTGTAAGTTATCTTCGGGTAATTTCTAGTGTAATGAGATATCAACTCAGCTTTTAGCTTAACAAGATTGAGAGACTTCTGTTCGCAACAGAAGGTTCTCCCCTTGGAGATAAAAGAATCTCCAAGCAATGTTCCAACCAAAGCTCCCCTTATTTCTTTTGGTGTTCTACTATAACTAGGCCGGTGCATAATGTACCCCTATAATTTTATTGTGTATATCTAGTCGTTGAACCTTACGGCTTCATCCGTCTTGGCTGCTGATTGTCCTCGACTCTACGTTAGGAGTTTCCAGCAATTAACATGGTTTTTATTGTGAGGCTGTTGTACTAACCACACATAAGTAAATAGAAAATCTCATCGAAGCATCGTGGGTGTGTGATAGCAATAGCTGCACAATTGTAAGAAGCTGCGTGGTCCCTTTCAAGAGCCTTACCAGCTACCATCAAAGACCGCATTGAGGGTGCTACCTCTTTGTTCAGGATAGCTCCTCGCAGTTCCTCTAAGATTTCATCAACTTCTGCGAGTCCTAAATGTCCCTGGAAGAACGTAATATATCTATCTACAGTTTCTTCCCAACACTCTCTTCTTTTTAGTGTCTCTCTCCAACGGCTATACTTGCTGAGATAAATATAGTTCGATAATTGTTCCTCTACGCTCAAACAGCTCTCCTCCTTATCCTCATCAGTACCCTATTAGCATCCTCAACCACACTGAGATTGTATGCTTTCCAATAATCTAGATGCCCTATCATCAGGTGACATCTTCCACATAGGGTTATTAGGTTTGTTTTATCTAACTCTCTTTCTGGCAGTACCCTGAAAGGAACTATGTGGTGTACTTGAAGGTTATGTTTCTTTCCACAAGCCTTACAGAACCTATCACGGGCTATCACTTCCTTACGCACTGTAGGCCAGAGAGGGGATCTATTAGGATCTATTCTCTTACATAGCTCTCTGATAGCACCTATCATTCTGGCCTCACCACATAGTAAGGATGTGCCAACTGTTCCTGTAAGGAACTAATAAACAATTGCCACTCTGGCAACCTATGAGACTTCCTTTGCATACACATATTCTGTAAGGTCTTGTAGTCTAATCTCCACTCTCTCCTTTGTAAGAACCCTTCAGGTAAATTCCTCTTGATTTTAAGTAAGTTACCTTCTAAGATAATATCATTCAACCTAGAGAGAATAACAGAGTCTATATCTCCATCTACAAAGTCATCTGCTGTTAGGGTTCTTCTTTGTATTGTATGGATAGTAGCTTCTGATTGCTTGCTGGTTAATCTGTAAGTGTCTGCTTCTTGCCACCAATATCTAGGTGCTGTTACGTCTAACCATACGATTATGCTCTCTAAGAACTTATTGTGTCCACCTTGTTTCCAAGCAAGCCTGTCAGCAACCTTCTTGTCTGGTGTTGACTTATAACTCAGAGAGATACCAAACAAAGCCTCATCGAACCCTGCTTCTTTTAGAACTTTAACTTTCATCTAACATCTCCAACAGTTCTATAATCTTCTTCTTGTTCTTTCTAACCTGACTAATAGAAAAGAAAGACTCTTCAGGTACAATATCAGACATAATTAAAGACTGTAGGCTAGACTCTATAGCTACCTCTTTGTGCTTAAACATCTTCCCATTCAGATCCAGATAGCCTATTGTTTCTTCTATCATTTCTTCTTGTCTTCTAGTTCTTTGTTTATCTTATCTATCAGATAGTTTAAAACATCTGCAAGATCTAGTCTTAAATCGTAGATCTGACCATCTGGAAGAAGTTCTTTTATTTTATCGTAGCTAATATGATCTATCATTTCTATAAGCTCGTTGTTGAGTTTAACTTTATTGTTTTCCAATACTCTTTGAACTTATCATCCCAATCAGAATTCTTCTTGTCTAGGTAGTCTGCTATTTCTCTCAACTCTTTTGAAGAAATTCCACCACCATTCCCAGGACAGAAATAATAGTATCCATCTTCCATTTGAATTATATCTTTCTCTACTTTACTTATATCCATATACCCCCTTTGTTTATCAACTTCACATCTAGTTCTTTCAAGTCTTCAAACAACCCCTTCCAGATCTTCCTATGATTTAAGTAAGGATGTACATTAAGGTCCACACCATACATATGGATCTCCTTGTACCCAATAGCTATTAGATTCTCTACAGAGAATAAAGCAGATGTACCTCAAGTGAAGATACGATAGTTGGTGTTTCTGTAGATATCAGGCGATAAGTCTAAATGTGGATTCTTGAAACCTACGAAGACACACCCTAATAGGTTCTCTGCATTCTTCTTCCACTCTGGTAGAAACTCAGGGTGCAAGGAGAACCAATAGTCTTTTCTGTGAGGCCACCGATGCCCTACCTGATTAACTACAGCCACTGAATATTCTTCTGTAACTATGGTAGGATCTGAAAGGATAATCTCTTTGGAAGGACCATCAGCTATTAGGATACATTTAGATCTAATAGCTGATAGCCCTAAGTGGTTCTGATAGGGTCTCAATTGTTCTTAATATTCAGATAAAGAAGGAAACCAACTAGCCCCATCATAATAAAGATACCAACACACTTAAAGAAGAAATACAATTCAGTAAAGAACATTATTTATCTCTATACTCAAGGGCTATAAGTATGTCTATATAGTGCTTAGCTTTCTTCAAGTCTTCTAGACCATTCTTATCTCTATGCCTAGTTACATACTTAATAACATTAGCCTCACACCAAGGGATCTTATTAAGCTGATTGTATTCTGTAGGTTGAATCTTGTAACTCTTATAATGAGTTCCTTGGATTTGGATATCTAATGGGTTCAAAGCCTTTTCCTTATAGGTATCCTCATTAACAATAGTAACACTATGACAATAAGGGCAACACACTATACTGTTAGAATCATACCTAGTTCCGCACTCACTACACTTAGCTTCTATCACCATTAGTATTCTGATTTCCTCCCTTCACTTTTAGCCTTGAAGCGTTCAGCATCGCCCACTGTTGAGCTATATCCTGTAGATGCATTTCCACAAGCACCTTCTTTCACCACAAAGCTCACCCTAGCAGGTACTCTTTTCACCTCATACTCCTGGCAACGAGGGCATGGTAGTGTGGTGGGGAGATCTCGTAGGGTTATGGGTTGAATGTCTTCCCATTTTAGGTAACAGTGTTCACACACGTACATGTATATGGCCATTAGTCTTTCTCCTGAATCTCAACTCTCTCTTTCTTCAGTGGATAAGTATCTGTATACAATTCCCCACCACATTGATTGCATATGTCGATTGGAAGATAGAGGTCAAATACAGCGCCACAAGAAACGCATATAAGATATAATGTTACACTCACCCCAAGTCATCCCCACATTTTTTGCATGTCATGTCAGGCTCAAGTCCTGTTGGATTGTAATACACAGGACCACATCTATGACCAGTAGATCTACAATGAATAGTAGTAAACCAACTAATCCCTTCATCAGCTTTAGCAGCAAGAAGATATTTCCACCAACTATAAGTAAACCAATGTATCACAGTTTCTCCGAACAGTGTGGACAATAGGTAAATTCTTCGTCCGGAAATTCATCATCAGATGTATACACAGGGATATAGATCTCCTCCCCATAGTCTTCATCTTCTATGATCTTATACCCTATCATATGGTCGCAAGGTTCTTTAGTGCTCATAGACCCCTTCTCCTTTCCTCTGACAGTCTTGCAATATCAAACATATTATTAACTGTAGCACTAGACACTTGTAGAAGTGCTTCTCCTTGCTGGTCAATCTGCTTCTGCATCTGATAGCCCTGATAGTTCATCAAGCTCATCCACACTATCAGGACTATCAGGGATATCCTTTTCAAATAAGGAGGCATATCTTTCCAATCCTTTATATAGCTCACAGTCTAGTGGGCCCAGTCGTATCCAATTAGTGTTGCGGTAATAGCGTCCTGTGTGGTGGCACAGGTTACGAGAGCAAGTGCGGACCACACAGGTTCTATTAGCACAAAATGTTCTTACTTTTCTTCCATTAACCATTAGTTATTTTCCAGACCAGCCTAGACCCCCCTTCCTAGTGGTTTCCTCTAACTCTTCTACCACCTCTACGCTTCTCATATCTACAGGGACTACAAGCAACTGAGCAACCCTATCACCCTTCTTGATATGTACCCCATCAACCCCTAAGTTAAATAATTTTACTTTAACTTCATTGGTATAATCAGCATCTATAACCCCGAAGGAAGAAATGGTGTCCAACTTAAAACCAAAAGAAGATCTGTGAGTAAGTAACCCAAAGTTATCTCTACCAACATCTACTGCTATACCAAGGAGGATAACTTCAGATGCACCAGGAATAATAAGAGTGTCTTCCACTGCATACAGATCCCAACCAGCACTCCAAGGTGTGGCTCTGGTAGGGACTATAGCGTCTGGATGGATAAGTTTAACTTTCATTTACAACCTCCAGCTGATCATACACATGATCATACTCAAACCTACTCTGGTGCTTACAGCACCCACAGATAATCATAGTCCCATCAAGAGATACCTTTACCCAATAAGGAATACTAGGTTGATCGTAAAGATCATATGGTCCCTCTGTGGAGAGAGTAGTTACTTCAATGGGCTTACTGCACTTACTGCAATTTATTCTTATCATTCTTCATCCTCTTCTAGCCAAGCTACAGCGTCCTCATAACCTTCCCAATTATCTACACCAGCAGCTTCAAGTGCATCAAGAGCCTTTTGAGACTCTAAAAGACTTTTGTACTCCTTCACTAGGATCTCAATCATTTTCTCTCCTTCCAACTCTTGCATGATCTTTTCTGGACAATCGTCTGGTATTAAATCGTATCCAATAATCTTTGGACTTCCTTGTGGGTGGTTACAGCAAGGTCCACTTTGGTACTCTGGAATATACTCTCTATATGGGCACCAATCACATCCAAAGATATCGACAGTTACTTTCATTTCTTTTATCTTACCTCTTTCTTATTACACTTCGAGCAATACCTTACTGAGTATGGTTCATAATCTGGCCATGTACCTATATTAAATGTACTCCAATCTGACCAATCATGCAGACAATCACACTGTAAGGTGTGCTCTTTCATTTTGCTTTTAGCATATTCACTTTCGTTATTAGTAAATCTAAATCTTTTACCACATTTTATACAAGTAAGTGTTTCATAAACCACAATCTCCTCGGTTCTAGTGTAGCTCATTTCTTACTCACCCTTTTAGAAACCTCTTGCACCTTATCAATAACAGGTTCTATCTTATCTATCACACCGAACAGTGCTTTAATCCACATCCAGAATCTTTTATACCAGATCATTGTTCCACCATAGTTGATAAATGTTATTCTCTTCTGTATCTTCCATCCACATATCTAATGACTTCTCAAAGTCACACTCAGAAATAGTTGTGTAATAGTTTCCTGCTTGGACTAGGACGTATTCTTTATGATTCTTATTAATCACTGTAAGGATACGTCCACAGTAGCCTCCCTTGCTCATTCCCTCTCTTCTAGAAGAATACCACTTAGTATCTTAACAGACTTCACATTGGTGCTGTCTAGGGCTAATAGGAAGTCTTCTAGAGCACCTATGTGGGGAAATGAGCGGACTCTGTTAGTACCTATAGGGTCTCTCTCTTCTGACCATATGAGATATATTCGTACTGATTTATCCATTGGTTAATCCCTGATAGTGATTATTGAATATCTCAACACACTCTTATCTCTCTTTACAAGACCAGTACAAAACCTGTGTATGTCTTTCCATATACTCCTATCATTATAAGAGTGATTAGGATTGTTAGGAGCTATAGGAGGGGAAGTTATTATTGTCTCGTCTACGCAATAGAGTTTAAAACAGAACATAAGAGATAATAAGAGTTGCCATAAGAACCATGATAGCCTTCTCAAAGGGTTTCATTGTTACCTCATAGGTATAATCTGTGGTACACCCTCTATGATCATCACAACAGATCTAATAGGTCTTCCAATATCAAGACGATTGTAGCGATATGGAGAACCAGAGTCTGAGATAAGACAACCAGTATCTATTCCGTGCACCACTTTTTTTCCATTGTTGAAGGATGCTATTCCACTTCGACTATGGTGGTGGCCCATAATTATGTTAGTGGCTTTGTGCTTCGCTACATTTAGAGCATTGCTCCCCCCAAAACTATGGACCATTGTCCAATTAGATCTGTCAGCATCTACTGTAATGTTCAGAGAAGAGTGTATCTTCCAGTCTGGTGGAGCACCTATCACATCTAGGTACTTGACTAGAAACTCTCTTGGAATGCCAGCCACTACAGACTTTCTATACGGTCTTGAGTTTCCAGTGATAGATATTTTTCCATTTCTCCTTACAATAAGAGTGTCATTTGGTACGGTTGCACAATAGATTGGTCCTGTATACTCTTGAGTATTGATATGATTCTTGAACTTATAAGAGCAAGATTCTACTCTTTCTGTGATGTTTAACTTCCAATCCTTACCTCTATAACATCTTATAGTTGCTCTATATCCAGAGTGGAGAAGAAGTCTTTGAACCTGATCAACAAAATCATACGTCCCGTACAATACAAGAGCCTTCCTGTTTTGAGTGTAAGTAGATCCATCAGCATCTATAAGAACACTAAGTAGAATATCTACTTGTCTCTTAGAAAGATTGTACAACCAATCTGGTAACTTGTATCTGTTAGGAACTAGATGGTTAAGTTCACTAGCCTTGATAGAAATTACCATTTGGTTTTCGGGGACTTTCTTTAATTCCTTACCACAAATATGTGTAATCCTTGAGGAATCTTTTTCGTACAGCTTATAGGGAATCCCTTTACAATCTAAAAGATCTGTTATCTTTTTGTAGTTAGATTTCCTCTGTAGGAACACAATAGTATTTCCTCTGAAAGAAGCATCTGTTAAATACCAACCAACTAACTTTAGAGTTTCGTCATCTATATCGTACTCTGGTTTGTTATTTACACCTGCATCTTTTGTGAAAAGCTTATTGCACTTGCTGTTCAATAGCTCCTCTGCTGTTTGCATCCTAAAGTGTCCTCTGGTTTGCCTGGATGCATACAACCTGTGGTTTGGGGTTACTAGTAGATCAATAGAAGTGGCTCCGTTAATCCTAACCATATCTCCACTATAAAAGTCTCTAGTAACTTTTGTTGGAAACTGATACTCAATTTCATTAGTAGATAAATTAAGTGTACCTACCTCCACACCATCTTCTAGAGATTCAAAAGGAATAAAACCCGACCTTGTTAATATTTCTGTCTCTCTGTCAAAGCAATCATGATTACTCTCAAGAAGATCTACCCTTGGAAATAAAGATCCAAGTTCTTTTACAAACTTCCTAAGACCTTTTATCTCATCACTCCATGTATCTCTATGTTCCAAATCTTTAGGGTACTCGGAAATCGAGTATATATCTCCGCAATCGCCCGCGTGGACAACCCTATCAGGGTTGTACTCTGCATTAACAGCAGATAGAAAGTCAAGAGTACCCTTGTGATGATATGGAGCGTGAGTATCTGAAAGAACTAAAACCCGACAGTTGTTAAAACGTTTTGTCAATTAACATTACCTCCCCTATTAGCACCCATACAGCCCCTCCTTGAATTTCCTAGCATCTTCAACCCTCCAAGCGCCTTTAATAAGATCTTCTGGCATCTCTCCCACCTTAAAGCACAATATGTTATTCTGTCTGCACCAGTCACCTAGTGTCAGGAAAGTACCATCCTTTCTGACTCTACACTGTGGATATGCTTTCTTATTGGGATCTGAAAAGATAAAGATAAGTTCCTTGTCGGGATTATCTCTTACTACTGCGAGGTACTTCTGACAGTCACTGTGTCCTTTGATAAAATAACCTTTAGCTTCTAATAGGATATCAGTGCTATCAGGATGCACAAAGTCAGGGACATAATGATGATGGACAGAGTAGGATACTTTTATTTCTGGTGGTTCGTATGTATATCCTGATAGCTCCTTTGCTAATTTATATTCTAGTGTGCTTTTATACGGATGAATCTTTGTTTTCTTATAACCCAACTTGTATCTCACTCCTTGTAAAGTTAGTACATACCATTAGTCTTTCTTCTGCTTTAAGAATAAATAGTTCAAAGCAAACCACCCCTCCTTGTAGCTACTATCTTCTTTTTCACTACAATTAGGACAGACAGTATAGATACTACCGTATCTATCATCACCCTTAAAGACTAACAGCCCTCTTAGTCCTTCCTTTTGAAACCTACTTCTACAGTTAGAGCATATCATTTCTTTTGCACCAGAAACAAATAGGTTTTATATAAGTGACTACAAGCACCCTTGCAGTCCCTGATAGTTTCTGCATCACATGAAGGACACATAGTAAAAATGGACTACTATCTCTGGCTGATATGCCTCTTACAGTTTTAGACATCAGTATACCTAATAGTTTCTCTTCATCGAAAGATGCACTACAATTGTTACACTTCATTACTTTGGACACTCTCGCTTCTGTAAGATCCACACCAAATCAGCAGTCTCATTGTAAAACAATTCCCAATGAGATCCGAATCTCTTTCTATACTCACCTATTACTAACTCCCTCATGTCATTCACATCAGACATCTTATAGATATTCTTTACTAGCTGTGAGTCCTTCCCAACACCAAACAGACCCAAGATATTATCTGTAGTGTCTCCTATCAGCACCTGTTTGAAGAAGTGTCTATTAGCATCTACCTCAGAAATATAATAACAACTAGCCTTATCCCAATTGAAATGAATACCAGGGATGCAATCAAGATCCTTATCGGTAGTTGCAATAATATCTTTCTCAGGGTCATGGGCAAGACCTATAGCATCATCGGCTTCCATCCCTACAGAAAACTTAGCTCCATAAGCATCCACATAGAATTGCCTAAGTGCATCGTAGTGGAAAGGCTTCTCTACACCATCTCTATTCCCCTTATAGGGCTGAATGGTTGCTATCTCATATCTGAAGTTACCCCTACCAGATATGTGTCCTTGTGCATCACAATCAAGATAGGCTATAAGGTTCTCATAGAAAGTAATAGCAGTCTCTCTGACCTTATCCCACTCTTCTGGCTCCTTCTTGCACACTATACAACTATCGTCTACACCATCTCTCTTGAGTTCTTTGTTGAGTTGTACTTTACTATCGTACTTCTGACCCTTATAGACCCAGTGTTTATTATCGCACACAGATCCTATCATGTAGACAGCTATGTCCAAATCAATATTAGATAAGGTCGTCATAATATCTCCTTTTTAGTTATCTAATAGAAACTATTCGCACCTTATAAGGTTCATACCATTCTTTCAACGAGTCAAGCATGTGGTCCTCAAACTCACCAGGAGAACCACCAGGAAACCCACTCTCTACTGATAGGGTGATAGTATCTCCAAGGAACAGAAAACCAGCATCAGTATCCTGTGATGGTTTTATTTCAAATTCTATTTTCATTTTAGCACCTCTATGAAATACCTTTGATAGTTATAAGCATCTACAACCTTAGAGAAACTTCTACTTTTACAAGGAGAAACCCACTTACCACCTTCTCTAGTCCACCCCTTCTCTCTCAGGTAGTTGAACTGATGTGTATATGTTGACTCATAATAACCAAGATCCTCTTTATCTAGTACCTTAATTTCACCAGGAGGATAAACATCCCACCACTGAAAAGTACCACTCCATTTTCCTTCATGATTTGACAATTAATTATACCTCTTTGTAGGAGTTGATACTTTGACCCTGATAGTTTCTATCAGGGTCTGTTATAATCTACTATTATCTTCTCTCACCCTTCAGATGGGTTAAAGGTAATTCAAAATATTCACAATGATCAGGTTCGTTGATGTACGCAGGGTAGTTATCTGGCCCGCAGGTGTTTCCCCACGAAACACATTCCTTGCACCTCGTTCTGGTTGAATTTATGACACACAGTCCCTCAGAAATTTCAGCGTGTCCATTGTCAACATAAACGTGGGTGTGGGGGTGGTAGTTTTTAAGCATCCACTGTGCTAGTTTTTGAAACTCTTCTTGTAATTGCTCATTCGTTTTCATTTTTATGCTCCTCTAGTAGTTCTTGGGCCATTTTCTTGAATTGGTAGGCGACAAGATAGCCATCGCAATACGCTATCTTTGTGGTAGCGATTTCTCTTATCACTGCTTGTAGTCTACATATCTCGTCGTATGCCCACGAGATAGCTCGGTCATCGGAAAAATCGTTGAAATCTTCAATCGCTACTTTAGCAGCAGTGGCCATTTCTTTAAATTTCTCTTCGCTCATTTACTCTCCTTTAGATTACCACTTATCGTCGTCAGTATTAGCACCTACCGTTGCTACTTCTTCCTCTTCTTGATCATCTGCTACTTTAGGCTCATAGGGTTTTAAGTTAATAACCTTTACACCTTCAAGATCGGCACCAACACCAGTACCAAACTTCTTATTCGCCCAAGTGTAAGGCCTGAACTTAACAACCACATCAGAACCATTACCAACAATATCAGTGAATGGTTCATTATCAGCATCTATAAGAGCGGGTGCAGGGTTTTTACCAACAGCAGCTCCCCTCTTATCCAAATAGCGTACAAACTTCATCTTGTACTCTCCGAGTTCTGCTTCCTCAGGATTAGTAAGAGGGTCAATTCGTTTAACTTGTTTCTTCAAGCCCAACTCAATCAGCTTTGCAGCCTCTGTACTATCCATACAGACAGTGATTCTCCAGCAAGACTGATACTTATCATCAGTCTTGGTAAGAAATGCCCACATTGCTTTGCCTTTACATTTAGGCATTATGTTTCTCCTTTATAATAAGATCTTCTCGTTTAACTGTATCTTTCAAACTACGTAATTTCTTAACTAACCTGCCTTTAATCTGCCTCATAGTGCCAATAGATACACCTAGATCTTTTGCAACCTCACCAATAGACTCGCAACCAAGTATCAATCTATAGTATGCTTCTTTTTGTATCTGTGTCTTTGGTGCGAACATATCTACAAGACCCTCAACATATTCTTCCTCCTCATCCTGATCATCTTGTTCTTCTGTTGTGTACCTATCAAGGTCTATAGAGTCTATATCACACTCTATATGACGCTGATTGTACAGTTTGTTTTCTATGTAGTTCCTGATAGCTCCTTTGATTATCCGAGAGCAATAGGTTACAAACTTAACACCCCTATTAGGGTCAAACCTTTCAGCACATCTTACAAGAGCTATACTACCAACACCTATCAGATCCTCTCTGAACCTTCTGTACTCTTTGTATCCTGGATTCTTTAGAAGTTTGTCTGTTATTATCTCAACTACTTGGTAATGGTTTTCTACTAGGTCTTTCAGATCTGACTGCATTCTTTCCTTTTCAATTTGATAACCCAATTATAATCATAACACCAATCGTCATGACGATCTGTATAATTTAACCTTACATAATATCCATAATCATGCTTAAATATCATCACAGACCTACTATCTCTTTCCATCGCAGTATCTACACCAATACCACGTGGGTCTGGTGTGCCTTGGCTAAGCTCCTTCACTAAGAAAAGATCTATCATCTCTCTAACCTCTTTAGTTTCTTCACCCAAGTGTCTCTGTAGTTCCAACCCACACCACAACCACTACGAGGGTGTATATATCCATACCCCCTATTGAAAGGGAGAATCAAACTTAATCCCCTATTCTGAAGGGACATTTGTGAAGACCACCCAGGACTTTCGTGATGACCTTCTTCGAAAGAACCCTCACTTCCTAGAGGTATCTTATTGTCTAATAGGTATAGATCCACTTCAATGCACCTCGGACCAATTAGCACCGGATTTTACATCTACAAGTATAGGTACATTTAGTTTAAAGTATTCTCCAGCTCTTAAAGCTGAATCTGTTATAGTCATTTTAGCATCCTCCTCATGGTCTTTGTGACACCTGTAGTCATATTCATCATGCATAGCAAGTATCTGATAACATTGGATATTCTCTCTCCTAAGATCTTTGTTGCATATACATCCCCACTTCTTAAAAAGAATACCTGCTGCTGTTTGAATAAGGCTATTGAGTAACTTGTATTCAGCTCTGATAAAGATCTTCCTACCATCTAGCCCCTTTATAAATCCATACTTCTTGAAGTACTTTACCAAGTAGTCAACAAGATCTCTCAGACCTGGATTACCATTCCAAAAAGTAGCTATATATTTCTCAGCTTTCTTTATAGAACAATTCAGAATACTAGATAACTTAGGTGCTCTGGCTCCGTACATAATTGCGTAAAGAAAAGACTTAGCAATATCTCTATCTCGATCTATCAGAGTAGCATTATAATCATGTATGCTGCCATATTCCTCAAGGATCTTGATGAACTTCCCACCATCAAATAGAGATGCATAGTGTGCAGAGACAGCAGTTTCTATCTGCTTTAAGTCAGCACCTAGCATGATGTAAGGTTCTCTCACACAGAAGATAGATCTCATCTCCTTACCATACACTATCTTGGGTTTAGCTTTAGGGATATTCACAATACCCCTGTGAGTTGTTCTACCAGTTGGTGTCCCACAGGTTATACCACCAGCTTCCATTCTCCCATCAGATCTTACCTGTGCTATGATCCCTTTGTTATCAGGATCTTCATAATTCTGTACGGAGTTCCTTCTGTGCCGTAAGATACCTCTTCGTGCTATCAGCTTCCCTAAGTCACCCTCAATAGAATCAAAAGAATCCTCTGTTAGTTTCGGAGAGGTTATTCTGCCGTCTGTCTTACTCTTATTCCACTCTGTGGGTTGCCACCCAACAGACAGTAGATAGTCCTTAACCTGAGTGGTAGAGTTCAGGTCTATATCTAAGTATTCTATTCGGCTAAAAGGGCCAGCTACTGTAGTTACATCATGCACATATAGTCTCCTTTCGTTTTAGCCTAATGACCATGCTTAGTGGTATCGACCAAGAGATACCACCACCAACAGGTTCTATCCAATTATCAGAAGGATTGTGTTGGTAAAAGATCCTTCTAAAATCTCCTTGCTGTATACTAAGTGTATTTCCATTGTATAGCTTACCTAAGATGACTAAATCTTTCACAACTTTTTCCTCTCTAGTTTTATCAACTCTCTTGGGTAAAAGTGAAAAGAGTTTCTTCCTCCTCCTAATTTAAGCACCTGAATAAAAGAACTCGTATTACCGTCTTCTTTCATTACAGATCTTAAGTAATCGTACTCCTGTTCATCTTCGTCCCAATCCTCATCACTAAAGCTATAAGTATTAGTTAAATAGAGAACCATTCCAGTACAGCCTTAGTGTACTCTCCGTTTATCTTAAAAGGTTTCTTCACAGTCTCTCCTTTCTTCTTTACCCTTTTAGGCAACAAGGGTCTGATAGTAGCATCTATCTCATCTACCTCTTTGTCTATATCTCTCACGATCTTATAGCAGACATCAAGATCTATATCCACACCCGCTAGTTCTTGTAGCCCCTGATTATATGCAAACTCCTGCTCCAGTTCTAATGACAGTATCCAATCCCAATCCTGACAGTTCTCCTGGACTAACCAAGCATATGTCAGATCGTTTATCTCAACATCCTCTGTACATCTGTGTAGCATTTCCGAAGTGAAACGAGACCAATCTTCATGCACTGGCTTTGCTCTTTGAAATTGCTCACCATAAGACTCTAAGGAGTGTGATAGCCTCTCAGGATAGAACATCTTAGACATACAGTAAGTATCCCTAATAGTGCAATGATCGAAGAGATTTACCCCTGATAGTTTTTCTATCAGGGGGATATCATACTGAGAGATGTTATGCCCTATCAGCATCTTAGCTGACATAAGAAACTCAATAGCCTCTGAGATACTGTCAGGTGTGAACTGACTGACAGCACCTGTTAGCCTGTCTTTACACGCTACACACCAAATAGTATCAGCATCAAAGAGAAGACCATTAGCCTCTGTGTCGAAGACTAGTTTCATTCTTTCCTTTTTAGTTCTTTAAAGCCTGGATACTCTATATTTATACTCCCTCTTCCTCTGTATTGTGGATAAGAATCTACAATAATCCTTAATTGCTCGGTTGTTATCACAATACAACCACAGCAATCGGGATAAGAAGATTCTTTGAAGCTATCACCCCTTAGGAACATTCTCATAAAATGGCTCCGCTATTTTTGTTTTCTTCTTAAGGAGTATATCATTATCTATTGGCTGCTCACCTCCGTACAGAACAACTAGTGATCTGTTCAACTCTGGGAAGTCACACTCACTTCTCTTCAAACCATCTATAAGTATTCTATAAGATTTCTCTGAAGACATCCTCTTCTAGTACCCCTGTCTTTGGATTATACTTCAAGTCAACATAACCTGTATTACCACCAAGTCTATCCTTCAAGACCACTAATCTTCTCTTGTGTTTCTCCTCTTCTGTCTCTGCTAATTGATTCCCTTCTAGCCCCATTAGAAGGGTAGAGTATTTCCATTGCGCTCTACTACCAGAGAACTGACCACCCCTAACAGCACCTCCCTCTCCATGATCCTTTCCGCTATTGGGGTTATTCAAGTGATTAGCATGGAAAAAGGTTAGCCCCTGATGCTTCCTAAATTTTCTCATAGCTCTCATAATCTTACCAAGCTCTGTGTTGGCTGAAGACGCATCTAAGTGTTCTACTAGGGCTGATAGTGGGTCAATAAAGAAGAATCTTATGCCCTTACTGGCAAAGTATCTGATAGAGTCTTCTACTTCTGCCCAATTCTCAGAGTCACCACCATAAAAATGAGCCAACCCTTCAAATGCTTTACCAATCTCCCTTGCTTTCTCTACGTCATACTGGCAGTCTGGTAGGTGGATAGGGAGTCTCATCTCTGAGCCTATTAGCTTCTTTAAGCCTATTACTGGTCCCTCTTCTATATCGAAGATAGCCACTTGTTGTTTGTGATTAAAGATTAGGTGCTTCTGTATATGCTGAAGGAACAGGGTCTTTCCTGCACCAGGAGAGGCACCAAGACCAATGATCTCGCCATTCTCCTTTAGCCCATATGTGAGTCTAGTTAATGATGGGAAAGGATAGTCTAATCCCCACGTTACGGGGCTAATAGCAGCTTCTAGTACGTCAGAAACCTGAACGATACTAGAGGGTCTGTACTCCTTGCAGCTAAAGAAAGCATTAATAAATTCTTTGTGCTTTCCCTTGACTAACATATCAGAGATATCTTTCTCGGAGATGTCTATAGTTCTGGCAGTATCCCCTATCACTGGTACTATCTTTGCTAGGGCTTTCCTGCCAGACACATCCATATCAGTGGCTACAATAACTTCCTTGAACCCTGACAGGAAACCAAGATGTTCAGCCACAACATTAACAGAACTCTCCTCACCTCTTGGTAACCCAACAACAGCCCAATCCCAATCAGGCTTGTAGTTGTAAAGCATCTGATAGGCTGCAAGAGTATCCTCTTCTCCTGCACAGATGACAATAGTCTTGCCAGCCCTAGGAGAGCAATGCTGTCCAAAGAAGTCAGGAACCTTACCAGCAAAGTTAGGGTCTGACATTACCGAGAATGCTTTCGGTAGTCTTCTCACCTTGTAGCCCATCAGCTCTCCATTGTGAGTCTCAGGGTAATAGAGTTTGTTAGCTGCTCCTGTCTCCTCTGAGAACCCTGTTCGCACTCTGAATCTCTTCATAACCAACTCAGAGATACAACGGTCCCTATTAGCTACTATAGGGAGTTTTTTAATTTCTGCAACAGTTAAGTGAATAGTTCCGTTATTTTCTACTTCCATACCATCACGCTCATAGTAGGGCTTATGGTATGGTTTAAGGCAAGCCCATGTGAGACCATCAGACATTAAGAAAAGATGATCTCCTGTCTTGTCATGATTGATCTTGCGGCACTCAGGACAAGCACGATTCTTCATTGCCTCTCTCTTTTCTCCGAAGAATTATACTTTGTTCCTCTACAAAGTAATCGGACCAATGACCACAAAAAGGCATTGTAAACCTGTAAGAATTTACCCTGTCAGGGTCTTTAAAGTCCTCCACTAAGGTGAGCATACGATTGTACTGCTCATCATATTTTGTTGGTAACATCATTCGCATAGTTATTCCTTCCTCTTCAGTACTTTCATTCTCTCCTTCCACTCAGTACCCCAATGCCCGCCCTCTGTTGACCAACAGATCTTGTTGTAAAAATAAGCATCACCAGATATAAATCTTTCTTCCATCTCTACAAGAGCTAAGGTTCTCAGGGGATCGTCATAATCATCTTTAGAGCTTTCTACGAGAACCATATTGATCATTGAAACATAACCAATTCATTGTTGTAATCTATGAACTGTAAGATACTCACCTCGTTCATCTTGTACTTCTCTAGTACCTTTTTAGAGCAATCTTTACAAAAAAGTTCAATACTAATTCCCTTCCTATAGCACCTCATAGTATTAATAGCATGGTAGGTTCCGCAATCATCACACTTCTGATAAGAGAGTTCTGTCAGTTGTCTCCTTGCACTTCCATGGTAGGTGGTTACCGCACTTGTTCTTGGTTCCCAAGAGTGGTTAGAGTACCACACACCATCGTTCCAATTACCAGAAGATTCGTTATAAATCTGAACATCGCCCTCCACATTCAGAACAACCAACTTAGAGCCTATTACGAACTTCTCTATCAGCTTCTTAACTGGTCCTTCTTGCACTAATAGTTCCGTATCTATGTGCTGTAAGAACTCCTCATTAAACATCTGAGTGTCAGACTTCTTATCGTCTTTTGTAACACCTGAGATGATACCATTATGAATAAACACAGTGTCTTTATTAATGAAGAAAGGATGACAGTTGAACTTATCCACAGTGCCATGAGTGGCTATTCGGAAATGAATAATGAATGGGGATTCTGGATTAAACCTAACTGCCCTTCTGTACTGGTGGTAGAAAGGTTCAAACTTCATGCTCTTATAGATCTTCAGTCTTCTAATTCCAAAAATGTCTGTGTTTATGTAAGCAAACCCACAACCATCTTTATTACTATCGAAGCACTCTTTCAGCACCTCTTCCGAGATATTCTTCCCTGCTGGTCTATATATTGCAATACACATAGTGCTTATATCTCCTTACGTTTTAAAAGGATCATCTTCTTATTGACCCAAGTGCCGTTAATCATAGTTCCACGATTGGCACACACCTCTGTAGGATCTATATAGACAAGACCACTACCATTCTCATCTATCTCTTCAAACATAATCAGAGATCTGGAGTATGTTTTTAGATTTCTCTCAGAGGTGTTTAACCCATCGTGCCTAACCAGTTTAACAATCATACACCAAGCAGGAACTTACTGAGGTTATAGTATACCTTCTCGTTATTCTGTGCGTACTTCTTAAAGGTTTCCAAGGAAACCGACTGACTAATCGAAACACTTTTGCAGAACATCCACAAAGCATGAAGAAACTCTACTCGATATCTCAACTCAAACTCTGAGATACAACCAGCAAACATACGAATCTCTATGGTGTGCTCACCACTGGTGTTGACTCTACAGTATCTAGAAGAAGACCCCTTTTTAACAGCCCTACTAGGCTTATTCTCCAGTTTGGTATTGTAATTGGTGTAGCTTCTACCAGCGATCTTGTCACAGAACTTCTCGTTATCGTGAATAAAGTTAATAAACTTATACAGATGCACCTCAGAGATAAAAGACTTTCTCTGCATATGCACATGCATGCCGCAAGAAGAGGATCTAACAGCAGACCCAAACCAACCAGCTACATTAAGTTTATTAAAGAAGCTAAGAGTCATTGGTTGTGTAACTACTTCATATCCAGGACCACTAATAGACCCATCACCCTTGGCGAGAAGTACTGTAGGATCAAACATCTTGTACAATGATTTTAAAGATTTCCTCATCGTATCTTCATTTGAAAAGGTCATTTCATTTTCAATACCAAAGAACAACTCTCCTCTTTCCCCTTTCAGATAATTAAAGAAGAGTCTAGGTTTAGTTGAGTAATTGTAGACAGTATCCTGTCTGCCCCCACAAGCCCTACAATCGCCATTGAAATCCTGTACAGAACCACAATGACACTTGTTGTTGATGTAGGTCTGACTGCACATTATGCAATTCTCACCTACCATACCTGCTTGAAGTGACAGGCAAATAGGACACTCGTTGATGTTAGGATAGGAATCATGACATACAGAACAGATCCTATAGGTGCTAACACCACCTTTAATAGTATGCACCTTATTAGTGTGCTTTCCGCAATAATCGCACGTAGAGACTCTAGACAAACAGTTCTTACAGAGGCTGGTAGTCTTACCATCTATCTTGGTGGTACGCACTGTAGGGTGCTTTTTGCTGCAAATAGAGCACTTCTTAAAAGTAGAATAGCACTCTTTGCAATACTCTTCTGTCTGCATGTCATCAGTTGCTTTCAGGGTCTGACAGTTCTTACATCTGACTATCTCTTTGGGTTTGATAGTAGCTGTAACTGATCGGAATCCTTCAGCACACAGTTGTCCATTGTACTTTGAGTATACTGTTGGCCACTTAGCTTTGTTCAGTTCGGAGTCAGAAGACTCACCAACCCTTGTAGGGCGACCATCGTCTCTGTACACATTCTGATCAGCCTTGTGATACTTATTACAATAGTTGCAATGAAAGTACTTGCTTGATACACAACTAGGGCACACTTTTTCCCCATCAATATCAACCACTGTATGCACTATAGAATTACAAACAGTGCAAGTAGTAAGGTCAGAAGCACAGTCGTCACAGTACCACAATCCTTTTTTGTAATACTTGATTCCATGATCTTTAGTGAAAGGTTTCTGACAGCCCGAACAGACCCTGATATTTTGAAAGCAAGTAGGACAATACGGTCCTATCAGAATATCGGGATATTCTTCTTGGTAATATTGGTACTTCAGGTATTCGTCAGTAATAACAGAACTACAAATAAGGCAATGAACAGTGGGGCTGGACGTAGTAGTGCGAGGACTCATGGATATATTATTCTCCTGTGGTTGGTTTGGTTGGTAGGTGTAACGAGGTGCTGATTGGTTTCTATCGTGCTGTTGGAATATTGAATTGAATTGCGGAATTGGTTCTTGAAGGGCACGAGTTCCTTCTAGATATTCTCTTCTACATCTATCTTCAAAATCTCTTTGTCTTATCCTCACCTCTTCTGCAACGTATCTCTCATACTCAGCAGACCACCTTTCAAAACTAAAGGTTCTGAATGTATCGTCTGATGGCATTAAAGTAACTCTCCAGGGTAGTACCCTCCATACCAGGGGCTGAATTAATCTCCAGCACTTTAGGTACATTATTGTGCAAAACTATATCTACAGCACCAAAGTCAAGACCAACAGCCCTGACAGCACTAACAGCTAACTCTTTGGCACTGTCAGGAACTGTTACCCCCTGTCTGGCAAATACCCACCCACCAGAGAGATTTCTAATATCCTCATTAACAACGATACCTTCAGTTTCTCTTCTCTCTTTATTGATCTTTTTCTTCTGAGAGAAGTCTATTACCTCTTCTTTGAATACATGTACTCTGACCTCTCTATCTACAGGGACACCTTTCACATACAGAGGAGCATCTACAAGGTCTCCTATCGTCGAAGCAACCACAATACCACGACCCTGTGAGCCTCTAAGAATAGTGCGGCAATATACGCTACAATATTCCTGAGTGATCCATCTTTTAGCTTCTTCCTTGCTCACAGTCCAATCAGGTATCCTACCAGCAAAGCCAGAGTCTGTGAGGGTCTGGAAGGTCTTAAGTTTATCTGATACTATCTTAACAGCGGCAGGATCATTGAGCATAGGAACCCCCCTGATCACTTTAGCCCTGTCAGAACTACCCCAATTTATAACAAGATGTGAATTATGACCACGATAGGTGCTATCTTCACCTAATAGGAGCTTCTTTACATTATGACCATCTTCTTTGAGGATATCTACCAGCCTGTTGAGAGAATCACTTGCACCATATCTGAGTATTCTTATTTTCATCGTTTCGCTCCGCTTAAACTTTCACTTTTAGATACTTTTAGTTTCATTTGAAACTAATAGTTAAAATTTCTCAGCCTCTTCGACAAGCAAATCAATTACCTGACTCTCAATAGTACAACTCTTCTTGAATTTATTATCTATGAACACTTTCATTTCTGTTGGTGTTCTAACAACCTTAGCTGCAAATACTCTAGGGTTTCTGCCATACCCCTTAAAGGTAGTTACACCCTCTCCTGTCTTCTCTGCTCTGTTTAACAAAACCAAAGCAGTATCGATCCCGAACCATTCAGTCATTATTTATAACTCCTTGTGTTTTATTAGTTGGTCAATAGTTACTTCATCTAATCTGTCTGCAATCCTGTCATCAGATCTACAGTACCTCAACAGCTTTTCATCATTGGTCCCAGATAAATATATGCTCGTATATATTCAATATCATTGTACTGCCACCTCCTATCAGATCTCATAGACCACCAACAGTACCCAAACAGAAACAAGAGGTACTGTACTTTCTTACCCTCTTTTTCATTCCTTATCAGTATCTTCTTACCTGACAAGTCCATATGTTTCCCCTTGAGTATCCCGACAAGTGCAAATATGATGTGAGGAGTGTGTATGTCCTAGCTCCTGACAGCCACACTTACCACCACATTTACACAAGTGCTTCTTTAAGTCCTTATAGACCCCTGGCTGGATAATATCTTCTCTTAGTTGGAGTTCAGCTTTCGTATTATGTTCTTTGTTTTCCAATGTAACTTTCATATAGAACCACCCTTATAGTACTTGTTCCGACAGTATTTATATCCAGAAACTACCAGGAACATTAGAACCATCTTTGCACCTAGTAGTAATCAAGTACAAAGTGAAAGTTAATAACACTACAGATAATATTAGGTCTATTAGCACTATTATAGCTCCTTTCTTTTTAATGGTTTGAAATTAACTTGCAGACCACCTTCTACGGAACAACCGTCTTCTTCGAAACAACGATAGAAATTACCAACTTGTTTCTCATAGATAACACAACCATAACATAGTCCCTTTTGTTCTGGTTCTACCCCCGATCAGAACAATCTTTAGTGGCTTACAGTATTCTAGTTGTCTCATTAGTATTTCCTCCACTGGTTGTTAGACCCTATAAGGATATGTTTTATTATTATCTTTGTATACCTGACAATTGTATTATCTCTCCTAAGCTTCAAGAAGATAAGACTAATAGGTTGTCCTTCTTCGAACTCAAGGCAACAAGAATGATGTGCACATCTTGTAGATCTAAAGCAACACCCATCACAGTTCCTACCTGTCTGATATTTCTTTATATAAAGATCCCCTTCGAACTCTATTAGCATCATAATTCTTTCCTCTTGAGGAGCTTATAGACTCTGGTCTGATCGTCTGTGATTTCATCGGGATCATTTAAAGCACAATAGAATCCAGAATAACCAAAACAGTTATGACTAATATTACAAAGAGCACAAGGATCTTCACCCCTAGATAGATCATAGTTAGCCATGTAAACCTCATCAGGGTGATTACCAGCATCTCTTGCTAAATGTCTCATCTTATGTTATCTCCTATAAGATCTATAAGGATATTGTTTCATTTATTTGATTCCCCTCAATCGGCGGGAGCCTTGCCCCTTTCAAGGAAAGGTGCGGGCAAGTAGAATCTGATAGAATAATAGAGTATTCTATTAGCCTATCAGATGCTAATTGGACTATATATACTAATAGGATACAAACAGCACCAGTTAGGTGTAAAATAACTAGTAGAACAAACTATATCCTTATATAGCAGTTAAGACCCACCAAGGTCTTATACTGCTTATATGAATCAATTATCACCTAAAAGGAGCTAACAGAAGTGATTAGATTCAGTTAGCCTAAAAGCTATTACAGGGACAATTAGACTTATAGAAAAACAAAAAGGGCTAATAGACTCTCATAGATAAATACATATAGTTAAATACAAATTCTATATGACTATGAGAAGGCTATTAGCCCTAGCAGAAGTCTATCAGGCTATTAGCACCTGATAGTATAAGGTAAATATAGTTATCGTTAGATAACCTATCAGGCTGATAGACACCTGATAGGCTATTAGCACCTATTAGTATATACTAATAGTATATCTAATAGAGAGTTTTTGTAACTTGTTTTAGAGACATGCCCGAACTCGGGGTTTTTCTAGGGGGGCTGGTAGCACCTACCAGACCCTACTACGCAATATGACCTAGAAGGGGTCTATTTGCCCCTACATTAAACGATCATGTAGGGGCTGGTAGGGTAGGATGGTTGCACTGTGAAATGAGCTTACAGGTCATTCTAAGCGTTATTCCTCCTCATAGGTGTAAAAGTTCTCTGGATACTCTACTTGTGTTGCCCTATCATCTTCTTTAAGATTGGCTTCTTTCGCTCGTATTTATTCTCTTTGCACACTCTTCACACCTCATTGTTAGGTCTTTTAAATTGTAGCTAATATCAGCTTTCACCTCTTGTTGCCAATCAGGCAAATAGCTGATATCAGGTTGTTCGTAAGGACTATTATGCTTTCCACCTCTGGCAAGCATCTCCTGTGCTAATAGATCATGCCTGGACTTCATAGAGGCAGGTTCTATTAGCACTACAGGTGATACTCTGCCAGTGACTGAATGGTGCTTTTGAAAGTTATGAAGGTGAAGGTGAAGGTGAATCTCAAAGTGTTCCCCTTGAAGATGCTTCTTACAAAGCAATTTAGGGTCTACCATCCACATTCGCATATTCTCATCCCCTTTAATTCAGCCTAATTCTTATAATATCCTCACCACTAACATCTGATTCATTCATAATTCTCAGAGTACCAAGGATTCTTCCTTTTTCTCTGAACATAGACGATTCATCATAGTAAATAGCTAGTTTATGGAGTAAATCTACCATCACACAATCTGGTTCAAAACGACTAAGTGGCATACCAGAATAAACAGTCGTCTTAGTCCATTCTTTTAACTCTTCCACATATTTATCTATAAACTTCTTAAACTCATCTACATCATCGTGAATGTAGAGAACAGGTGAATGGAAATTATCTTTATCTACTAATTGAATGTACATCTACACCCCCTTTTTTCAATTAACTATTCTACTAGTCTTCAGCACCTATTAGCTTCTTTCAGGTCATACATCATGTTCTCATACCAAGGATCATACCAATAATACAGCTTACACTTGGGACAATCATCACCTCGAAAGATAGGATCTTTTTGCACCTCACAGAGTAAAATCTGAGCACCTGTGAGGGGATGCCCTTCTTCAAACCACCTTTCTGTCTGATTGCACTTACAAAACAATTTCATTGTTTTTCCTCCTATTAGGTTTCGCTTTTAGTCCTTTTCACTTTCATTTGAAACTTAACACCTATTAGAACCTGTTAGTTATCTAACAGGCTCCGATAGAAGTTAACTTTCTTCACCCTCTTCAGTGCAAGTAGCACAAAGAAGAATGCCTATAAATACAACCAACATTACTACAAAGTTTATTCGCTCACTTATTGGCATATTAAAATACCTCCAGGAAGGGGTCTAATTTGACCTGTAAGCAACGATCAGCACCTACCACGTAGGGTAGAACCTTTTAGTCTGATTGTTACTTACAGAGGCTAATAGGTGGCTTCCTGGTCTTATGACCTTCCAGCACGATTAACTGGAATCTGTTTAGAGCTAAGAGCCTTTCGAAGGATAGATCCGAAAGGAACCTTACAGGGGATCTTGTAGGAAGGGATTTTCTTTTCGGCTATCAGGGTTCCTATTACTATTGCTTTTTGCATGTTAAAACCTCCAATTGGTTAAAATACCTACCGCAATGATAACTAAAATTAATATAATAAAAGAAATCCACAACGGAGACAATACCCACCACCAAGACCACGTAATGTACCCTGTTAGCTTTAATCCTATAAATAAGACAGTAAGAAGACTACAGAAACTAGCACCACCGGAAGGACTACTTTTGCTTTCACTCATTTGTAAAACCCCATTCGCATACTTTGTATGCTCAAAAAGTTGAAAAACAACTTTACAATTTGTAATTGTTCTTTGAACCGATTAAGCAAGACTGTAGTTGATACAACCTACCCTGTAAAACTCTTTCCTGAAAGATGCTTTTTTATTCCTTTCAGCTATCCGAGACTCTACTAACGACAAGCAAAGATCCTTTTGTCTTCTCTCATTTGCTCTTTTAGCTCTGTCAGATTTCTTAATGGTGATTACTTGCATGTTCTTTCCTTTTTAAAAAAGAGTTATGGGTTTATTCGGAAACAATAAAAAAGAAGTTATCGGGTACTGTATTGGATCACCAAAGATAGCTTTTTTCCCATTCACAATAACAGCACCATTTTTTATCCATCTTCTTAATTCGGAGTTAGATGCCTTGCCTACTTTCTTTCCTTCTCTTGTTTGAAAACAACAAGTTTTGTGCAGCTCTGTTAAAACTTCTAGTGCTGTTATCATATCTTAGTTAGTAGAATCATATTAAGTCTCTAATTTACAAAGAAAAACCCCAATAGTATACAAGAGACACTATCGGGGGCTGGTAGGTGCTGGTTGGACTGTTAGGTGCTAATCTTTTACGAGGTAAGTTGTCCCCTGGTACTCTACTTCAGTGTAATCAACCCTCAGGTTATTGGCTGTAGCTTCCCAATCGATCACGATATAATGAGGTATATCTTTCGGTAAGTCTCCAGTATCTTCTAACAGCTCCTGACAGTATTCTGTAAATTCATCTTCAGGTATAAGAGTTGCACCGTCTTGCCATTCGCTAATTTCTTCTGACAAAGAAGTCAATTCGTCTAACTCTTCTTGATTCTCTTCTTGCCATTCGTGAAGATCAGTAGCAGCATCATCTCTGTCATCTCCCTTTTGATCCATGAAGTTTTGAGCTTCTTCTATTTCTTCATCTGTACTAGCTTCCCTGTATTCACTTGCAGCTTCTTCGTATGCTTCTGTAGCTTCTGCAAGAGATTCTTTTAAGCTATCTAACTCGTCTTGCAACTCTTCTCTTCGCCTCTCTAAGTCTCTTGTGCCGAGATATGGCATATAGCACCTCTTTGAGTGATTGGTTGTTAATTGAACTAATGGATTCTATCAGAGGTATAAACAGGATCTTTACACCTCTTGTAGAAGCTATTAACTCAATTGCTGTGCAATTGTTGAGCCGTTAGGCGATTAGAATTGCTGTATAATAAACCTTTTCTCATCTACCATAATTACAGTAGTAGCTTCCTGGATATCTTCAATACTGGCATACTCATCTTTATCATAGTCCTGCCAGAATGATTCAAGGTCCTCATATTCTGTATACTCACAACAGATAGCTATAACATCTAGCTCCATCTGTTCGCCTGTTTGCGACTCAAGATCTTCGAAGTATTCAAAGAGAGCTGCGAGACCTTTATAGCTGAACTGTCCAGGTCTAATTGCCTGAAAGTCATTACGGAAGTCGTATAGGGTTATTGTCTTTCGCATAACTTATACCTCCATAGATATAATGGTTTCTACAATCTTTATGTACTGTAGGTACTCTTGTTCGTGCTGATTGCCTTTATGTTTGGAAGCGACAGCTTCTTTAAAGGCTGAGAGATTCCCTTTAAAATATCCGCACACTACCTGGATATTGTCAGGTAACCAATATGTAGTCGTTTGATTATTACGGCTTCCTATGGGATTACCAGTGTACCTGTTAGGGTTCCTATTAAAATCACTGCAATTACTACAATACTTGCAATTACTGCAATTACTGCAATCACTGCAATCACTGCAATCTATCAGACTCTTGAAATGCTTTTTAGCTTGTTCCTTTGTATATATACTTTTTGACCATTTGTTATTATTATTAGGATCTATACAATGAGTATTATTCTCTTTCATATCGTCGCTTCGCTCCTCAACAATTGGACAAGCCAATTGAATCTAATTGTTAAACAACTTATTCACTTGTTTAGCTTCATAAAGTCTACTAGGCGGACTAGTAGACTCTAGCAGATAAACAATTCGCTCACTGTCGCTACGCTCAAAAGTGCTAGCGCACTTATAATTGCACCTCAACAGCTCTATACTTTCCATCATAATCACGATAATTCAACATACCTCTTTTAGTTGTTCCTTTGTCCAGGTAGATGATACCAGGACCGAAAGAAGGGGAAACGATACTTAATGATCTGTTAGCACTGTTGAACCTTGAAAGGGTACAGTTAGATCCATTTACTTTGATTACTTGAGTCATGTTAGCCATTTTAGCACCTGTTAGCTGAATGATTAATATTAACTTGCACGCTATGCTTTGTAGACTTGCTGTTAGGAGTATCCCGTCAGAGATACTTGTACTGTTAGAACAAGTCAAAGCGTCAGCGTGACTCCTAATAGCAAAGCCACAAAAGCAAACTAGCAGCTCTGCTAAAGTTATTATCTAGCTGGATTCTATCAGAGATAGTCACCCTGAACCGCTAGGAGTCTAGTTATTAACTAGAAGCTATAAAAAGAACCTTAACTACTGAAACACCTAATGTCAAGGCTAGATCTGATCGGAGTTATCAAAGCTAACTAAAGAACTAGCGTCAGCTAAACTTTACCAATCAGGTGAGCTAAGCAGCTCATAAGGTAAACATGTACTCAACTATCAGACACAGGTATACCCTACCCTGAGACTATATGCAACACTTATTTTTAACTAATCTACTTTTAGCCTGGAAGTCTATCAGATCAGCTACAAGGTAATAGCCTATCAGCCTATTAGTATCTAATATATACTAATAGTATATACTAATAGTATCTATCATATCCTTACCTAATAGAGCTACTAACAGGCTATCAGTCTATCTGTACCTATCTGTACCTATCAGGCTATCCGTACCTATCTGTAGCTATCAGGCTATCAGGATTCTATCAGGCTATCTGTACCTATCCGTAGCTATCAGGCTATCAGGCTATCAGGCTATTAGCCTGAAAGCCTGATAG
>Ga0209416_1000239_pt1 | contig 59677 bp, 98 predicted proteins | sample RifGroF1_FD_184001 | JGI IMG/M metagenome (GOLD analysis project Ga0209416, IMG submission 184001) | Groundwater microbial communities from Rifle, Colorado, USA - Groundwater F1 (SPAdes) (version 2) | ecosystem: Environmental > Aquatic > Deep subsurface > Groundwater | place: Rifle, Colorado... | reverse complement strand
ATTCATCAACCCGGGTTCAAAAAAACTCACATTCAAGCATAAGGAAATTTACATGGGTGTTGTTGCACTCATGGATGCAAGGCTAAAGGTGTACAATTATTCCAATAAATACCCGGAAGCCCGTGATGTTATCAAACATCCCTTTATGTTTTCGATCACCATACAGGATTTGATCAACATGACGATGCAAAACGAAGAGTTTAAGAGATGTTCGGATGCATCCTCTATCAAAAGATATCTTTATAGGCTGAGGGATGCCGGTATCTTAAAAACCTTCCAATGGAGGAGGGGTAAAATGAAATACGACGTATTGATCGATCCCGATTTAATGGTGTTACGCGAGATCGCAACCGATTTACTAAGTCCTTTAGAATCAGATATTAATAATAGTAAAAAAACAGACTGTTCTTTTTATACTATATATAATACTTCTATAAAAAATAATAAAACAAATCCTTCGGATTTTAATCGAATGGAAAATTTGCAAGCAAATTTTGTTTCTGATCAAATAGACTTAAAAAAGAACAGGGAAGATGGAAACCCCGCACCGGATGTTGAGGGCGAAAAGCAGATCGATTTGATCATATCGGGACAAAAATTTGATAAAATCATCGACAACCGATCGGTTAAGGAAAAGAAAAACCAAAAAGAACAGGTTGCCGGCGAAATTTTCAAGGCTTCCGCTTGTGCAGACGAACAAATGAACGGGGAAATCCGTAACAGGATCAACAAAATGCTTTGGCCGGTTCGTAAAACCCCTTCTTTTTCACCGGAAGAACTGAAAAAAGACCATGATTTTTATCATTTCAAGAAAAACACAGTGACAGCGTTTTATATCTTCCTGTTGAACGTGATCTTTCCGGACAAGGCAAAATCCTACGGTCCGCGTGATTTTGACAGTCCCTACCGTATATACGTCTTACAATCGATCCAAGAGCTTGTGACCAATCCTAAATACTTCGGGAAATGCCGTACAATACAACATTTTGAACATCAAAGACAATTTTTACAGAACGTGGTCATGCATATCAAAAACAGGTGGTTGAGGGCGCACCCTGACTTCAATTTTCAATTTGTTGCACCGAATGTCTATCTTTCAGGGGGATATAAAAATCTGAAATTCGAAAAGTCCGTGGATTATTTTACCAAAAAGCAGCACGAAAAAAACGAGATGCACGTGAAAGCACAGAGGACCATAAGCGAAAAGCAGTTCGGATCCGCTATAAAGATCGTGGAAAAACTGATCAATATCAAAGCTAATTTCGGACTTCACATGACCAAAGAATTTCAGGCACATTGCAGGGTATATTTAGACAAAGAGGGGTTGATGCGCATCCGTTCGGAGCATAATTCAGACAATTACAGGTTTTTGCAGTATTTTATCAAGATTTATAATGTTGATTATAAAAAGAATAACTTTTTATTAACCAACTCCCACCAAGTGGGAGATAAATGAAATATCTAACATTTTAACAAATACAAATGCCATGAATGAATTAATCAAAATTACGGAACACAACGGGAGAAAGGCTGTTTCAGCCAGAGAACTATATGAAAAATTGGGCTACAATAAAGCTAATTAGGCTAAATGGTATAAGAAAAATATTGTTGACAACCAATTTGCAATTGAAAATGAAGATTGGGTTACCTTCATACTAAGTATGAGGGGAAATGAAACATATGATTTTGCACTTTCAATTGATTTTGCAAAGAAATTAAGCATGTTGGCCAGAACCGAAACAGGTGAAAAGATAAGAAAATACTTTATCGATGTCGAAAAGAAACTGAAAGAATCGGAAAAGCCTTTAAAAACGATCGATATATTGGAACTCACGATCAAGAACATGAGGGAACAACAGGCAGAACTCGATGAAATCAAAAGCGACGTGACCGAATTAAAGGCAAAAAGCATTACCCGGCCTGAATATTACACGATAGCCGGGTGGGCATCGGTACAAAATATAAAGGTAGGTTTGAAATTGGCCGCTTTGTTGGGACAAAGGGCATCGATGATATGCAAGCAAAAAGGATACAATATAGATGAAACATTTGATCCGAGGTTCGGCAAAGTAAATGTGTACCCGAAAGAAGTATTGCAGCATGTCTTTAACCAACCGATTGTTATGGAATTGTTTTAAAAAAAATACAAAAAATGAAGTCAGTATTCATAATATTATATATGTTTGTGGTGCCAATCAATTTTATATTCTATGGAGCATACTCCACAAACAACTCGGAAACATTATTTGGGAAGCAAACGGGTGAAAGTCCCGAAGTCGTTTCTATGCTCCGCATGGAATTGGTTGGCGGTGACTTCCCTCTTTATTTTAATCCTAAATTATTTGGTATGCCAACCACAAACGACAACAACACAGCAATTGCAAAAGCCTTAAAGGCAGAAAAAATCATCAGAGAACTTCTCGAACACGACAGCCCTGAAAACATCATGGAAAATTTTCATGACGTAATGCTTGCTTTTATTTCTTACAACGAAGTGATCCCGAGGGAAGAAATGATAGAGATTATTTTTTCATACCGTGCCGTAAGGGATATGTTGAAGAAAATCAAAAAATTGTTCAATTAAAATCAATGTGGGCGGTATCTATTTGCCGTCCACATTTTAAATTAAACACATGGCAGACTATACGGTTTATTATAACGAATGTTTCGGACGGATATGGATAGCCATTGTTATCTTTGTGCTGTTTTGTCTTTGGACCGTCATAAACATCGCCTGGACGATGTGGAATACAGAAAATTCAAAAGAAAATAAAGAAAACATATCATGAAAAAATTCCCTATTTTATTGTTGAACATTGCCGTCGGGTTGCTTTTTTTATTTGCCGGCATGTTGTTTCAGAGAAAAACAAGCGACAGGCAGGTGATCAGGTTGATGAACGAGTTGGATTCCGTCCGGGAATCCGCGATCGATCAAAAGCAAGAAGAAATAGATTCGCTTGAAACCACCTTACGCCTCGATCGACAAAAGATCGTAATACTTGAAAAGAACCTTGAAATTATTGAAAAACAAAAACGTAAATTAAATTCAGATTATGAAAAAATCAAGAATGATATTATTGCTGCTTCCGATTCTGATGATTGGAAGTGGTTCACAGGCCGTTTCCCAAAACAACGGTAAGTACACCATAGATTCGGATCAACTCAAACAAATAAGGCTGCTCGAGGCAAGCGAAAGAAATTGTAAAGACATGCTGCTCATTTACGATACACAGATCGATACCCTGAAAAAAGAAGTCGTTCTTTTAAAAGGCATCAACCTGCAGCTCGAAAAACAAAACGAACTGAACATGCAGATTATTTCTGAAAGGACTGCCCAATACAATTCATGCAGGAAACAGAAAGAATTCTATCTTGAAGAAACCGTCCGTTTGACCCGTTCCAATTCCATAAAGAAAGCGGTTATGGCTTCATCCCTGATCATGAACATCATTTTTTTGACCGTTATTCTAAAATAACATACAAACATGTTTGATTAATACATATTTTTGTGTATATTTGTTCAACCAAAAATTAAAGACCTATGAATTTTTTAAATCCAAGTACAGATATTACGAAGATTGATTTTCCGGGCAACCAATATGTTCAGAAAGTCACTGAAAAGAAAGCATTTGTCATACATCATTCGGGCGGTTGGGATAATGCCAGAAACATGTTTCACGGGTGGGCAACGGACAAATTAGGGCGGGTAGCCACGGCATACGGGATCACGGATAACGGAACGATATACCGGGGATTTGATACCAAATACCACGGATATGCCATATATCTGAACGCAAAAGGCAACAATTTTCCACAAAGGCTTCTGCACCTGAAAACCGGCAAACAGGATGTTTTTTTAAACGAACAGGCAATACAGGTCGAACTTTGCAATTGGGGAGGTCTTATAGAAAAAAACGGAAAGTTTTATTCATGGGCCAACATAGAAGTACATATCGATAAAATAATCCATTACCCGGAAGGATATCACGGGTATAAGTGGTTTGAAAGATATACACCCGAAGAGATCAGGTCGCTTGAAAATTTAATGATGTACCATGCACAAAAAGACGGCATATCGCTCAAATATCACGACGACATGTGGGAATTTTCGGAACGGGCGGTACGGGGAGAACCCGGTATATGGTCGCATACAAGTTATAGGACCGACAAATCGGATGCGCATCCGCAACCCGAATTGGTTGAAATGCTTATCCATATAGAAGAGAAATACAACAAACTCATCAAATAATACACCTATGTCTTATCTGGCTCAAAATGCTATGTTTTATGCGGTATTGTTCGATGAAAATTTTCATATGACATTTAACCATCCGTTTTATTCCCTACCTGCATACGACAAAAAACAAAAAGGAAAGCAGATGCTTTTTTCTCATATCATCAGAAGAAAGAAGGATGAGCATAAATACGCGATCATTTATGACAATTATACCAAGCAGCCGCTTAATTATTTTATCGACGGCAACGAGGTACGAAGTTTCAACATTCCTTCGGAAGTGCTTAAATGTTGGGTACTGCTTAAAGACGGGACCACAAATATCGTAAGGCAAATTTATAAAAACGAAGAGCAAACCTATTGGTATCTGGTCAACACTTGCATAAAGGCAAAAGAAATAAGAAACCGGGTGCAATTTGCCCGTATTTATGACAGGTTCGACAATATTATAGGTCAGTTCAAACTCAACGAAAAAAATCAACTCACCGGAAAAGGTAAATTTCATGAACAAACTCAAAGTGTTTAGCCTGGCCATCGTTTTTTTTACATCCTGCCATTCGTATATAGCCGATACCGAAAGTCTTCCACAGGTGTATTCCATACATCATACAAAAGGAAAAACAAAGTATTTCTGCTTTACAAAATTTGAAAAAGAAACGGTTTATTTTTCGTTCACCGACAGCATAAATAAATTCAAGGTGGGTGATACCGTTATATTCACTACAAACAAACAACATGGAAACAAAATCAATGCTTATGGAACAAGTAAATAAAGAGATCATCCAAACCATGAATCTGGATTTTCTTATTAAAGAAGTGACCACCGTTTATGAAACATCAAACGACAACGCCAAAAAGTTTGCGGCATTGTCCATCCTGAATTTCGTTGAAACCATCAAGATAAGCGATACACAGTTGTTTCTTATGACATTGAAGGAAGACGGGGACAAAACGCTCATCCGGATGAAAAAAGGGTATACGTTCAGGATGTATGAGGAATTCAAGACCTTCAATTTTCATAACGACAGGATGATTTATGAAAGGGATCCGTTTTTATACCGTGAGTTTCCCGTACTCCAACAATTATTCGAACAGATATTGTCAAAACTCCAAAAAGACAGTTACACGCTTGCTTTAATGAAATGATATGTATGTGATCTGCGATTCGATAGGACAAGACGACGAGTGCATCAATTGTGGTGCCTCAAAGGTACATTGGCATGCATCATGTGAATCATGTCCATTGGTACAAAACGCAAAATGCAAACAGGTATATAAAGTAATCGAACACGACGAAGACTATAATATCACCGGCGAAATATTCATCAACGAAAAAGGCAGCGATATCATTTGGAAGGCATATTCAAATTTATGGCCAAACGATAAAAATAAAGAACATCGCGAAACAACAGGCTATGTATGTTGGATCGGTGAATTGGAAAATTGGAAATCACAGGGAATATTACCTGCCGATTTTAACTATAAAGAATACCTTGTATGAAATTTATCAAATACCCGATCATTTTAATGTTCATCATATTATACCTGTGGTTTTACATATTGATACTGATGTTTTTATTCAGATACGGGTTCAACGAATATATGGCAGTCATATTTTCGATTGCTGCAGGATTGATGGTCGGCCCTTTTGTTCAGATACTTTATAAAAAATTGAAAAAAAATGATGAAAAAGACATGTAGGATATGCAATTCAGAACTTCCCGTCTCCGATTTTTATCCTGTTCGGAATGACGAAAACAAGATTTACTATTCATCCTATTGTAAAACCTGTCAAAACAAAAAGTCAAAACAATACAGGTCCGACAAAAAAGAAAAATTAATGTTTGCGGTAAAAACACATGTAAAGATTAATCCGTTGTTACAGTTTGACCACAGGGAATGCCGTAAAATCCTTGAATATCTATGTTATGCGGAAGAATATATAGGGGATGCGTTAAACAAAGAAACGACAGATATAAAGGATAAGATATTCGAGAAATTTCCACACCTGAAAGAGTTCAGCATAGACAATAAAACATACGAGGTTCTGAAAGAAACCGAGGCAAAGACAATAACAGGAAAAGACATCGTATTGAAGAAAGGACAGATTCTATTTCATGACGAACATAAAGGGGGATTCAATACCTTTTCATTGAGCGGAAATTATGATACTTCCGATCTTGTGGTTATACAAAATATAAAAGATATCATGTTCTACGGGTTATAAAAAAGAAACCCTTCAATTTTGAAGGGCTGCATACGGAGAGTAGTTGCGCTACACATAAGATATGGTATGGCAAAAATACAAACATATTTTTAAAATACAAACATTTCTTTATGAATTTTTATGAATGTTTAACAAAAGGTTATGTTCCGCCTGCCGCTTATTATAAATCGGATGTGTTGAAGATGCTTAATATAAATGTGGATACATGGCAGAAACTCTATAAAAACGCAAAGAAAATGATCGGTCAAAAAAACGTTTTTTTGACTGATCAACTCAAAGAAACGGGTTATACCGAAAAAAGCAGACAACTGACCAAGGTTCAATGTGAAATTATATTCGAGTTCATAGGATATCCAGACCTTAACAAAGAAAACAGACAGTTTATAATACAGAAGAAATTCGTTTCGGAAGAAGATATAGAAAATGCCGATATTTATTCGAAATAAGCACAAATTAACGGAATTTAACGGAGTTATACGGCATTGTATGGAGTAAATACACACATGTTTGTAATACATGATTATTTTTAGGCTTTAAAATCAGAATTAAAGCCTTTTTTCATGGATTCTAAACAACAAATCGCTAAAGAGATCAATCTCATCATTGATCAGAAGCTCGGAAAAGACAAATACATGGCGACATGGCAAAACAAATTGAGATTCTATAAATACAGCCCTATTAAAAAAGAGTATTATAAACTGTCAAATTCGGACAGGATTAAAAAGATGTTTTCTGAATTAAACCTGACGGAATCAGAATTGATTGCAGCAGCCAGAAAACAATGCATTTCCAATAAAAAAAGACCGGTCAAAAAAACAGTCAAAAAAACGGTCAAAACAGACAACCGAAAAACATTCAACTATCAAGAGCTGATCGGGACGTTCGACGAGAGGGAACATACAGATAATCCTGACAATGCATTGAAAATAGCACAGGATCATTTAAAACTTCACCCGGAATATTACACCATGCTGCGACAAATGGGTATTTACAAAGAGGGAGGCTCTGTCAACGATTATAAGTTTGCTTTAAAGAATCTTGAGGATATCAATAGGTTCATCCCTAAAAAACAAAAAGCGGCACTGATACCATTATTAAAGGACGATTCGGAAGAACATGAATTTTTTAGAGAAATGATTTTTGAACTTTCCGAACGGATCCGTAAAATGCCGCATACATACCAAACCGACGGGCAAGGCGACAAAGCAATTGCATACCTGCACTATTTTATTGGTGGTTCGGACTTCTACATTACCGAAAAAGACATGGGAAAAGAGCAATTACAGGCATACGGATTGAGTGTGTTGAACGGTGATTGGCAAATGTCCGAAATGGGCTATATATCCATCGAAGAAATAAAGGACATTACCAAAGGGATATTGTTTTGCGATTTGGATTTGTATTGGACACCGAAGAGCATTGCCGAGATAAAGGAAAGCAGGGTTAATAAAAAAATTGATTTTATAGAAAATGATACCGATGCTGTTTTACCAAACCAAGAATTTTTAGATTCACATTATAAAGAAAATATACCGATTGAAATTACAAAAACCAAAGAATATAGAGATTTATATGATCGTTTAGCTAATAAAGAGATATCAAGCGAAGAGTTTGATGATTTGGCTATTAAAATAAAGCCTGAAAAAATAAAAATTGATAATATAAAATTTATTGATGTCAATACAAATGATATCATTACTCGTAAATATATCAATCAATACCTATACAATAAAGCGGTGGAAGAATTGCTTCAACTGAAAAAAGACAATCTTACCAAAGAAGAAAAGGACTTCATCTCACATTTTACGGGTTACGGTGGTTTACGCAGAGAAGCAGAAAAAGCAGGGGAAAGTTATAAGGATAAATTCCGCTATGAATTTTTTACACCCGAATCGATTGCCGAAATAATGGTAAAATTAGCCAAAAAACACGGTTATCCTTCTGGTGGCAGTGTATTGGAACCGTCGAGCGGTATCGGAGTGTTCTTAAAATTCTTTAAAGCGGGTACACCGATAACAACTTACGAGGTAAATCCCGTCCAACATTTGATTGCAAAAATACTCTACCCGCTTGCCAACCATATAAACGCTGCTTTTGAAACATTATTCCTTGGCGGTGCAAAAGGAAGGACTTCGTTAAGAGGCAACGTTGGAGGATTAAAAAAATATGATCTGGTAATAGGCAACCCGCCATACGGTAGTTACGGAAACGTATTGGCCGGTTACGGTGAACAAGAGTATTCACATGCCGAAAATTATATTGATTATTTCATTTTTAGAGGTCTGGATGTAACAAAAAGCGGTGGCCTGTTAATATTCGTTGTCGGTGCCGAACCTGCAAGCGGAGGCAAACTGTTTACCGAAAAAAGCATGTACAAAACAAAGGAATTGATAAAAGAAAAAGCCGATTTAGTGGATGCCATAAAACTGTGGCAGGGTGCATTCGCCCGTACTGAGGTTATGACTGAAATACTTGTTTTTAGGAAAAAATAGAGAATAGGATATTTATGAAACCTTACAGCCAAAAAAACAAAAAATCGGATGACCGTGATTTTGGAAGACCGATTAAAAACAGGGATCGCAGCAAGAAAAAAAGTGAACGAAAGGGTGCGAAAAAAGAGATCAACAGAAAACTAAAGGAACTGACATGATAATTTTATTGATCATCCTTTTAATAGTGTGCGCGGCAGTGGCAATAGATATATGGATAGACACGACGGATAACCATATTATCATTTGGTATCAAACAGGTAAAAAACGCAAATTCATAAAACTGAAATAATGAACACGGAATTAAAAGAGAATATCATTACTTTAATAGAAGCTGAAGCGGAGCAATGCCCCACGGTATTCTCCATGTATTCGGCAGAAAAAGAAAAGGTAATCGACGAAGTTTATCAGATAGCTTTGAGATTGCCCGAAAAAAGCATACAGGCCGCAATTTACGAAATGGAAAAAAGATATGGGGACTAATCTTACAATACCGGTGATAGCTGCAGGTGCATTCATAGGCTATCACATCGACAGTCAAAAAATAAGGGGTGCCGTCATAGGTGCAATATTTACATTCGTTGCATTGATTTATGCCGACATGAAATTATGGAACTCCATAGGCGAAAAAGCTGAAATAATTACAGAGGGGAATACAGTTATCGAACCAGAATACGAAGTATTAAACGATGAGTAAAGAAGAAACATATAACGGAAAAAAAGGCGGTTTACTAAAAGGTAAAAGCCATGACGACGGAGGCATACAGGCAGTTGTCGTAACGGATAACAACCGTCCCGTCGAATTGGAGGCAGAGGAAGTGATTATCAATAAAAAAACGGTTCAAATGCCCGATAAATTTGAATTTGAAGGAAACATGAAAACCCCCAAAGAGATACTATCCGATCTGAATCAGGCAGGTGGGGGCGTTCCTATATTCAAGAACGGAGGCGAAGTGGAGGATTGGTTCGGGGCAGGCGGGACCGTGCATAACGAAGACAACAGCATCACGCTGAAATACGATAAGATGCCCGACGGAAAATATAAAGTAAAATTTCCGGAAGGGGAACGCGAAATATCCGGATGGAAACTTTACCGATATTTAAAAAAGCATGATTTTATGAAAACAGGTGGCAATATTGAAGAATGTGGTGATTGTGCCGATAAAAAAGATAAATATTTTATTGCACGAACAAAGTTTGCATCGATTCTTGCAAAATTGCACCCGCATAAATTATTCCGAACGCAGGATATGCAAGTCGGAGATTACATATTCAAATGGTGCAACAGTATTGCAAATTATTGTCTGTATAAAATTGACAAAATTGCACCCGCTGAAATTATTGCAACAAATGTTGCAACGCAATCACAAAAAGCAATACCCTTGCAATTGTTGATGGACAGCGATGCAACATTGTATGCAGAAAAATTGATATTGCAGGACGGTGGAAATTTGAGCGACGAACAAATTGCAAAAAGAAAACGTTTTTCCGATGTGCAATTAATGGATAGGAATACAATAATTGTAAAGCCGGAATTATTTCAGGGCCGTCAGGTAAAATTTTCACAAAAAACGGTTGACAAAATAGTAAACGAGGGATTTGATAAAAGTGCCGATCCGATTGTTGTGTGGTTTTCAAAAAAAGACGAGAAATACATCGTTATATCCGGACACAGCCGTTGGGAGGCATCCGAAATTTTGTATAAGAAAGGTGACACGAGCCTTTCAAATATGCCCGTAAAATTATTTAACGGCAGTAAAGAGGATGCGATAGAGTATGCCGTGATCGAATCAAACCGCGGTGCGGATCCCGAAAGTCTGTTGTCGGATGTGTTGGCCTACAAACTTGCGGTTAAGAACGGATGGAACAAAGAACGATTAATGGGATTCTTTGCGCCAGAAAGCCGTATTGCAAAATTGCGAGATCTTTCATTCCTTAATACGAACGGGATGTTCTTTCAATATCTCGGCAAAAGCGAGGAAACATCATTTCCTTTTATTGAACGGAATGCACGTTGGGTTGGGATTATACGTAAATCATATCCCGAAAAATTCACCGATCAACATGAAACCGAAATATTCGAATTCTTTTGGAAACCCAAAAAAGGAAAGCCGCAATACGGGATAAACAAACAAAAGTTCTTTCACCTGATCGAAAAGAAATTTGCAACCTTGGATTTTGATAAGACAAAACCTTTGAACCTTGAAAACATAAAGGTTTCAAGAACCATAGGCGATATCGACAAAAGCATCGAGGAATTGGACGGTTCGATCGAATGGTTATTTTCTCAATTGGTCCATAACATTGAAATTAAAATAGATGCTCAAAAATCCAGAAATTCCGAATTAGCCGAAAAGAAAATATCCGAAAATCAAAACATCCTTAAAACATTGGAGGCAAAAGTCGAAAAGAAAAACATCTTGTCAAATCAAATTAAAGAAGCAACCAAAGCACCGGTGATGGATTTATTTTCTCAATCTGCACCTGAACCCGTAAAAAAACAGGATGAAGGGATATCAATGAAAGATCAGGATTTGATAAAATTAGCGGAAAAATTAAAGAACTTATAGAACCTGACACGGTTCTTAAAAATCAAACGATAGAGTAAAAAAAAAGATAAATATGGAAAAAACAGTATATACCCCAAAATTCAAACCTGGCGATAGGGTTGTTTGGACTTCAAATACGACCGGAAAAGAGCATCCGGGTAAAGTAATTTCAATAGATGAAGGGAATCCAGGTACTTATTTATTCATAGGTGATAATTGGAACGATGCAGACAATGTAAATGAAAGCGGAATGAAAAAAGAAGACAGAAAAATTGAAAATGACATATGGGTAAACGGCAATTATTATGAACTGCATCCGGAAAATGTACTCGGTACGCCAAAAAAATTAAACTCAAAAGGCAAACCATATACCGACATGCACGGGAAGGAAATTACAAAATACGATGGCAGTTTTGATTTACTTGAACGGTTGGATTTACCAGAATCGGATATCATCCCGGCAGAAGCACCCGCCCCTGCAATTATCGATCAGTCTGAACCGGAGGCAAAAGAAACCGATGAATTGTTGCTTGAAAAATCCAAAGAAGAGATTGTAACAGCAATTAAACAAAGGAACGTCAAGAAGGTCAGCATCGAAACGTCCGGCAAACACGATGCCGAATTATTTACGGCCCGTCAAATATTCGAGAAATACAACCCAAAAATATCAAAAGACGAATTGGAATCATTCCTTTGGTATCAGTATGTCAACGGTGATATGTGGGAAGGGTTGTTTCAAAAAATGTTTGATCCTTCGTCTTTATCTGAATCCGAACGCACTGTTTATATTAAAGATTGGATCGATAAAGGAGTTTTATACTACATGCACGGGGAGCTTTTACCAAAAGTAATCTATTTGTCCGACAATGTCTATTTACGTAAGCAATACCTTGAAGAAGATAAAAAAACAATCATTGAAAAATACGGTGAAAAGGTATATCTAAATCAATCAGAGGAAATACTAAGTATTTTTAAACAGGTTTACGATAAAAGGCTACTGCTTGATGCAGATGAAGATAAACGATTGAAATTTTCACCGACACACGAACTTGCAAGGATTATAAAAATTGAAACACTCGACGACGAAAAACCGTTTAGTGGTACGGCATTTAGAGATAATCAGGCCAATGTTAAGAAAAAAGTGGTAGGGCGTATTGATTTTAGCAAAGATACCGGTTATGAGAGTTGGCACATGAAAAAATACGAAAGCATGAACTTGACGGATGCTTTTGTGTATTGGATGAAAATGAATAAGAACACCATCAATTTCAAAAGAGGTACATCGTGGGAAGAAATCTATTATTATTACATCAATAACAAGAAAAGGACTAAGGATGTAGATAAGGAGGAATTCAATAAAATAAAATCCAGAAGCAGAGCAGAGGGAGATCGGTTGTTTTCTTATTTTCTTGCTAATCATATCAAATCATCCGACAAAATTAAAATTGAAACCATATTCAATAAAAAATTAAACTCTTACATCAGTCCTGATTATGAGAAGATACCCGTTGCTTTCACGGCAGGTAAATTTTATCCCGGAAACAAACAACTTGAAATCCGTCCGGAAAAAAGGAGCAATGTCGCATTCATGGTAGCACAAGGATCAGGATTGATACCTGACGGTGTGGGATTCGGTAAAACATGGTCGGGTATTATGGCAATGGCGCAAAAGATTGAGATAGGACATGCCAAACGTCCCGTAATGGTTGTACCTAACCAGACTTATAAGCAATGGTTATCGGAAACAAAAGGCATTCTGCCTCATATCAAAATAAATGATTTATACAATTTATCCGAAAGCTATTTGAATGAATTGTATGATGTAAATAATAAAATAAAAGAATTACCTGAAAATTCAATCACATTCCTTACTTATGAAGGTATGGAACGCATCGGATTTAGAGGTGCAAATGATTTGTACGGCCATTTTGAAGGACATAATACCGATAAGAATATTTATGAAACATCGGCATTCAAATTATATGAAGAACTATTCGAAATATTACAGCAGGGTACAATTGCGGATGCTAAAGATGCGAACACATTAAGACAAAAAGTGCTTTTCATGTTAGGTTATGCAAATAAAAACACTGTTGTCGATATTGAAGAATTAGGTTTTGATTTTATCGGTTTTGATGAAGCTCATGCGCTGAAAAAAATATTCACGAGAGTTGTTTCAAATGATGAAGAAAAAGAATCCAAATATGCAATCAGTTCAGGATCTCCGAGTGCAACTGCAATAAAGGGATTCGGATTATCACATTATATCCTTAAAAATAATAAGCAACGAAACGTCATGCTGCTTACCGCTACACCGATTACGAACAGTCCGTTGGAGGTATATTCAATATTGTCATTGATTGCTTATAAACAAATGTCGGAAGGTTTTGTTTTTGATGATAATGTAAAAAAGAAATTGAACAACGTGGTTAATTTCTTTGACAATTTCGCTGATGTAACCAATGATTTTGTATTTACCGCAACCATGAAATTTGAGCGTAGGGATATTTTCATAGGATGGAAAAATTTGTCTTCGTTACAACGTTTGCTTTATCGTTATTCTAATTATAAAAAACCCGAATCCGTTCCGATTGTCAGACCGGATAAAATAGAAATACCGATGCCGGAAGGAGCTGAAAACAGGATCAATTCTATATTGCCTTTAACCCCGTTGCAGGAATTCATTATGAAAAACGTCGTAATGTATGCCGAAGGTACGATATCCTACGATCAATTAAAAGCAATTGATTTTATGCCGGAAGAAAAAAAGGAAAAATTTCAGGCCATGATCGATGTCAACGGAACACTTTTACCGGAAGAAGAAGATGAAGAAGAAATAGCCCAAAATATAGCAGGTGAAACAGTAAATGAAAATTCACTGTCAAAAGAAGAAAAAAGAGGCGTAACACTGTTACGATCGGTAAATATGAACCGTTCGATTGCTTTGTCACCGTATTTGTTAAGATTAGAAGATGAAAACGAGGTATTGGGATATGCACTCGGCAGACCGACATACAAAGAATATATAGAAACATCGACCAAATTAAAATTCACTATGGATATGGTGAAGATGTTTAAGGAATATTATGAGAGCAAGAACGAACCCGTAAGCGGACAATTGATTTATATGGACAGGGGAAAGGAATTTTTTCCGCTTGTCAAAGAATATCTTATAAAAGAAATCGGGTTTAAGGAGCATGAGATCGGAATGATATATTCAGGTATGAAAAGTCCGAAAGGAGTATCATCAAAAGATGCAAAACAGTATGTTCAGAATAAATTCTTGGGAATAGACTACGACAAAGATACGGGTGTTGTTGTAAATATACCTGATGAAGAAAGGATGAAAATATTGATAGGTTCTTCATCGATGAGAGAGGGAATGAACCTGCAGAAACATTCGATCGTATTATACGACCTGTTTCCTGCGTGGAATCCGACAGACAGGATTCAACTTTTAGGGCGCATCCACAGACAGGGTAACAAACACAGGTATTGTTTTGCCGTCACCCCGCTAATGATAAATTCTATCGATATTTTCATGATGCAAAAATTGCAGGAAAAAACACAGCGTATCAATGCGATTTGGGATTTGGACGGTGAAACAAATGTTTTGGATGTGAAAGATTTCGACCCGGAACAAATAAAATACGAGCTGATTGAAAACCCGGAAGTGATTGCAAAAATTGAAATAGAAGATTTGCAGGTTCGCATGAAGGATGATCTTTCAAGTATGAAAGCCCAAGTTGAAACCTGTAAAAAAATACAAAGTGATTTTGACACTATCGATGCATATAAAAAAGATTTAAAAGATATTGTCGATAATTTAAGACCGCCACAGGTATTCAAGGATGGGACCGTTCAAGAAAGAAAGATTGAAACCCTGTTGATAAAAATGGATGAAATAGCTAAAGACCAAAAAGATGCGGAAGGTAAACTTTTTGAAAGTTACGGTGAGTTTGATTGGCAGAGGTGGTCACAAAATCAAGAGAGATATAAATTTTTGACGAGATCGTACAGAAATAACCGATTGTATTTTGAATTACCACATTGGTATGAGAAATTCAAGTCGGCATTGTATTACATCAACCGAAAGTCAAAAGAAAAAGAAATTTATTCGGATCCCAAACTTTTGATGAAAGAGATCGATAGGTTGACTTTTGATATTCAAAAAGTGGAAATTGAAATCAATCGGTTGAATAGTCCTGAATTTTTGAAAGAACGCACAGAAATAGTAATCGAGGTAAAAGAAAAAAATCAAATAAACGCACAAAGTTCTGACCAGATTATTGCGGATTTTAAAAATCAATTCTCGGAAAAATTCAGCGAAATAAGAATCGATGAAGAAACCAAAGCACCTTCATTGGAAGAACTGATCGCAAAGATGCCCGTTATGACAAGCGACGGTTTGTATGCTACCGATAAACAAACATTGGAAGAGCTTGAACTGATCAGCGAAAAAATGCAGCAGACAGAGGAATTATATACGGATGCGTATGGTAATTTCACGCCTGAACGAAAAGAACTGCATGAAAGGATTAAAGCAGACATTCGAAGAAACGTACTGTGCATCAACCCGCAGGAAAAGCCGATAGCCGTTATCACGGGAGGTCTTCCCGGATCCGGGAAAACTTTCTTCCTTAAAAAGTATGCACCCTACATGAACGACGAATCGATCCTTAAAATAGATGCCGATTCCATACGTGCAAAATTACCCGAATACAGGGGTTGGAATGCGAGTGCAACGCATAAGGAATCATCTCGTTTGGTATCCGAAATTTTGGAAGAAGTCGGTACCCCTTGTGTAACGGATATTTTGTACGACGGTACGATGAACAAGTCAAAGAACTACAAACCTTTGATCAATCAGTTAAAACGCCTTGGATATCGTACATTCATTATCTTTTTGGATATTCCTATCAATGTTGCAAAAGAACGTGTATTAAAGAGATATGCCGAAACAGGCCGATATGTCCCCAATTATGTAATTGAAAATTCCGCTAAAACCGATAAGCAGGTATATCATGAATTGAAATCAATGGTTGACGGCTATATGACAATCGACGGGATAACGGGCAAGATAACCGAACAAGAGGGCGCACAACTGCCACACGAACGCTTTTGGTTCAAAGAAGACAGGTATAAAAAAGACCAATCCCTTATCACATACGCAAGAGAATTGAAAGATGCCATGTTTGAAGAACAATGGATCGATGTAAAAGAAAAAGGAGGTAAACTAACAAATACCAAGTATAGAGTCAATCAAACCGTAGAATTTTATGACGGATGGGGAAAAGAAAAAATCGGACATATCACGGCAACCCAATTCAATGACATTACAAATGAGCAATTCTATTGGATTAACAGTAAATATCTCATTCCCGAAGCCAACATTAAAAATGTTATTGAAATAAAAAAAAAAGAGTAACGGATGAGAAACTGACGGAACTATGCATGGATTTGAAAATGAAAATGATGGTTGTCGGGTGGGATTATAAACGTAAAAAATAAAAAAACCTTGAATATGAAAAAAGATCAATTTAAAACCGAGATTAAGAAAGTGAATTTTGAAGAACTCAAAAGGCTTAATCCTAAAATGGAAAGTGCATTGAAATCGTTTACGATAGCAGTTTCACCGGAAGTTGTCGGGAAACAGGCCGACGATGACGTACAACCGCACGAAGGGGAATTTCCACAGGAAGTTCAGGATATCATGGGATTGTTTTTTGAGCAACTCCCTGAAAAATATCCGAGTACGATTATCAAGTCACCTTTGCGCAAAAAATTGGAAACGTTCAAAATGGCATTGAAATATGCCGCAACGGATCAAGACAGACAGGTACTTGAACGAAAGATCAAAACATTTGAAACCGCAATCAAATTTGAAACCGGCAATTAATAACAATCAAAACCCTTGAATCATGACAAAAGAAGAATTAAAAAAAGAAATAGCCGATATTGAGGCCGGTATGAATGACCTGAATGCCGAAGAAAAAGAAATGGTCAGAAAATCACTTGCCAATGCGAAAAAACAATTGGCTGATATGGAAGGAACGGAAAAACCGGCCGAAGCAAAAAAAGAAGAAAAAACAGAAACCCCTAAAAAGGAAGAACCTGTAAAAAAAGAACCTAAAGAGGAAAAGAAGGAAGAACCGGCTAAAGCAGAAAAAGATGCAGAACCTAAAAAGGACGAAAAAAAGGAAATCATTCCTTCCGACACGCTCACCCCTTCAGAGTTGCAACGGGTAAAAGAAGTATATGCCGTTTTGAAAAAAGCCAATTATGTGATCGTAAAACGAAAAGGCCAACCGGATAAACGCATGACCAGAGTTAAAGATCACTCGCAATCATATAAACATGCCAAAAGGATCATTGAAAATGTTCCGGTTATCTTCCGTCCGGCCACGGTTGAAATTTCAAAAAGCGACAAAAAGGAAAAAAACAAGGGATTGATTTCGGAAGTAGAAAGGATGAAAGACTTTTTGACCATCTTCATGAACGATCTGGATTTGATCATTTTGACCGAAAGCGAGAAAAACGTCAAAACCATAAACAATTGGTTGATCGATCTGATCAAAAAATCGCATGAGAATGATTTTTCGTTTAAATACGACGGACGGGCGAAAATAAAGGAAATAGCGAAAAAACACAAAGAACTTTCGGTTGTAAAGTTTGCCGGCGGTGGATGTATTTTAGACTAAAAACAAAAACAACACTTACTTAATATTTACAAACATGTTTGAAAATTTAATAAAACAAAAGGTACACGACCGTATCGCAAAAATAATAAATGATACGGCAAGTAAGAATGAAATCGAACCGACATCGGTGACGTATGCGTTAAAACTTGACAAAACAGGCAAGGTGCAGGTAATACCGCACTATAACAATACAACGCATCCGATCATGTCCATAGATGATTTTCTTGAATAAGGTATAAACAAAAGAGCGATGCTTGTGAAGATTTGATTTACGCTTATCTGATTTACGCCCACATATACGTCGCTCTTTGTTTTATAAACAAATACATACATGAGCAAAACATACGACAAATTACAAACATTGGAATCCCTATACGGGAAGGACCGAACCGAACTGATTTTGGATTTACTGATAAAATCAGAACAAAAGACCGAACAATATTCAGCCGTCGGCATCATCCAGACCGAAATACTCCAAACGTTCGACATAAGCGAAAAAACGCTAAAAAAACCCGCAACCGGAAGAGACAAGGAAATAAAGGGATTGTTTGTGTATCTCATATCCGATCTTGCGCGGATTTCAAACAAGCATATTGCCAAGGTAGAGGCCATTTCGAGCCGACAACTGTACAGATACAAGCAAAAGATAAGGGAATACCTTACAACTCCCGAAAATTCGTATTACTACAAGGCAAACAAGGAATTCATCGACATGTCGAAACACATCATCGAAACTATTAAAAATAAAATAAACGAAAAATCATGACGGAAAACAGCACAACACAAGGTCAAGTGATTGATCCTTTATTGTCGGAACAAGTGAACGTGAAACAATACTCCGATAATCTATTCTCTGCCGAATCATCTTTTTCGGAAGAAAAAACCGTAAAAGAAGAAGCACAACAACCCGAACCCGAAATTAAGCAGGAAAAAAGCAACATAGGGAAAAACTATGAGAACGACGGGGTTGAAAGTATGTTCGACAAAATCAATTCGGAAGCGGAAAAGCAGAACAAAGAAGCAGAACAGGCGGCTGCAGATGCAGAGTTGAACGATGCGGACCAACGGGAGGTGAAGGTGACAAAGGATCAGGCAAAATCATTTGCCAACATGCTCGGTTACGGGGTTGACATGTTATTGCCGAAACTCTTCATCCACGGATCCAAATTGATATCAAAGGTAAAAGATTCCGAAATCTATTACTATACGAATGTAACACACAGCATCCCCGCAGAATTTTACGACAATTACAAAAAAGATGAAATAGACCTTCATCAAAAGTTGAAGTTGTCGGAGGAAGAACTGAACATGATCAAGACGGCATTTGCCGATTACGCTCAATATGCACAAATCAAGGCAGCGAATCCCGCAACCGCGTTCTGGGGAACGGTGGCAATGGTATTTTTGGCAAAAACAGAGGTAGCAATAAGCGAGGCTGCAAAACAACAGGCACGGTGGCAAAAATTATTCACACATTACGGCATTAAATAACAAACACTAAACAAAACGACATGAACATAACGGAACAAGATTACAAAAGGCGCATCAACCATATTTTTGTGAATAAAACGGACAACGGATCGATCACGGATTCGGTGGTGTCTGCTATAAAATATGTGCAGAAAGATGCACGGAAAAAAGTATTTGTATTGCCCGAATTTGAAGATGTAGCCAAAAAGATAGGCATAGGGGGTTTGGCGAGTTCAAAGAGGGGGATCATTTGCGGGATAGACAAAAAAGGCAAGACAGACGGTGAATGCCTTGATTTCATGACCTACCAGACAAAATTCGGGTTATTGGTATTGACCGATGAAAATCTGTCGGTATCGGATTTCAACGTGTTTTTAGCGGAAACATTCCTTAAAAAATCAGTGGATGTGATCATGCACAAGACATCTCTTATGCTCAATGCCATCGAGGAAAAGATGTTGAAAAACGCAAAGAACGGATTGATCAACGAAAATAAGATGGAAAGGAATTTCGTTTGGCGTATCTACCCTGATCCTTCATTCGTTTTTTCAATCGAGTTATACAAACAAATGTTTGATATTTACGGCCACATCGATGCAGTCGGAATAATTCTTACACAAATGTTTGTAAATTCAAAAAAATATGATAGTTTTGCTTATTATAATTTCTTTTTCAGGGATCAAAACGAGATCAACAAATACGACATGGACAAAGAATTCGATAACATTTGTTCAATAATCAAGTTTAATGATACAAACAAATCTTTGCTATATGAGAAATTATTCATGAAAAATATGGATTTCCCGGAAGAAACGAAACAAACCGAAAATACATCCGACAACATGAAACAAGAACAAGAAGAACTTCAAAACGAAACGGTTGAACCAAAAACAATCCCGTTATATCCCGAAAAGGAAACAACCGAAGAACTTACCGACGAACAAAAGATCGACAAGCAGATAGGACTTTTACTACAAGATTTTACCGATAAAATCGACAGCGGTGAATTGACACCCGCTTCAATGGTTACAGATCAAGAAAAGGTCGGAGAACTGATGCTTTCATTTTATGAACCCGTGGCCGATCTGATCGCACCCAAAGATTTTTTCGCCCGATTTCAAAACAAAGTAATGACGATCTAACAGAAAAAAATGTCTGCAATCATACATATTGTATTCAGCGTGTTATTGATAACCGTTCCGGTTAAAATATTATCGGTTATTTACGAATCTGTTGTCAATTCGGTTGCGGATAAAGTAATAGAAAAAATCAACAAAACAAATACAGATAAATTATGAAAAAAAATGTTATTTATATAATTATCAAAGCAATAGCTTTAATATTATTGAATTTATATTTTGGATTTGTGGTTTCTATTATTGCCACTATTTATAAATGGAAAGAATTCAAAAAAAGTACATTACAAGCTATTATTGCATCGATTATGGTATCTATAATGATGTTTGTGACGAATGTATTTTTTTGGTTAATCCTGTTGTACGCCACGGGTATAATTTATTAGACTACTATGATCACATGTGAATGGATGGGCAGGTTGGGAAACAATATGTTTCAGATAGCGGTGGTTTATGCTTTGGCCAAAAAGTTCAACGACAAACCGGAATTTGCATGGCAGCCGTATTTCGAACTTCCCGAACGGTCCCAAAAAATAGAAAACACGTTTGTTCAGCCGCAAGGCAACAATTCCGTATTCGACATCCCTAAACGGGTAAACCTTTCCATAGTCGGTTTTTTTCAAAGACATGAGTATTTTGACGATATCAAGGAACAACTGATCAAAGATATCTTTAAGGTACCCGTGGATTGGCATCCGAATACCATAGCCTGTCATGTAAGGAGGGGGGATTTTTTGAACGATACCGAAAACTTTCCCGTACAACCCGTCGAATATTACATGACTGCATTAAAACGCCTGGTTCATGAGAATAAACGAGTTGTTTTTTGCTCCGATGATATCAAGTGGTGCAAAGACAATTTCGGACATATCCGGAACATACATTTCAGGGAACATACCAACCCGATCGACGATATATTTTTCATGGCAAATTGTGATGCCGTCGTGATGAGCAATTCCACGTTCTCATTTTGGGGTGCCTATTTAAGCATGAGAAAGCGGACCATATTTTTTCCGCTGCATTGGTTCAGTAAAACAAGCGGACGGACGGGTTATGAAATTTGTCCAAATGAATGGATAGGTATTTAAAATGAAAAACATTAAAAAATAATCATGACACAAGAGGAAAAAATAGATTACATCATAGCGGACACGGATAAGAACTACAACCCGTATTATTCATCCATCCCGAACCTGATCCGTACCAACAATTACAAGAGGGGAATCGAGATAGGGGTATTTTGCGGGGGACATGCAAAGAAAATACTTGAAACGGGTGCAGAACTTATCGGTATAGATACCTATGAAATGTACCAACCCGGTATGCCGTTAATGGATTCTCAAAGCGATTGGCAAATGCTTTATGAGAAAGTCATGGAAAGGCTCAAAGGCAATTACACGCATATGCGCATGACAAGCGATCAGGCATTCGAGGTGCTGAAAGAACAGATGTTTGATTTCGTGTTCATCGACGGATTGCATACCTACGAACAACTGAAACGGGATATGGAGAATTACAGCCAAATAATACGCGAAGGCGGGGTTATCTCCATGCACGATTACAACCATCCGTACTTTCCCGAATTGACCGTCGCGATCAACGAGTTTGTTGCCGAACATCATGCACGGCTTGTTATCTGCCCGTTGCATCTGGTTTATTTAATCAAAAATTGGTAAAAATGGATATGGAAGAAGGAAAATTCGACAACGAATATTATTACGGGCTTTATCCCGACGTAAGGGATGCCGTGGCTAACAAGAAGTGGTTTAAAGACGGGCTCCATCATTATACCGTAACAGGCAAGAAAGAAGGCCGTGAGGCACGTTTTTTGGATGAAAGCGGGGAAGTGATAGGCAAAGATGTAGTGAAAGAGATAGAAGCCAAGAATCAAGGGTGGAGCGATCATCTGACATTGAAGGGAGATAAATACAAAGAAGTACCGCAAAAGGAAATCCCCTTAAACAAATGCGAAGTCTCGAAAGCATTCAAACCCGTCCAGATGCTTGAATATCCGTCGGGAAACAATTTGCCGTTCGAAAGGTATTTTGAAAAGAAATTCGACGAACTGAAACCGCAAACATTCCGAAGATATCTTCCGATCCATTGGACCGCCTACTATGTCAACAACAAATACGGGGCAGATACGTATGCGCTCGAAAAACTTCAAGAAGAACTTGACGGGCTTGACAGAAGCAAAAAATATTTCACGGTCATACAGTACGACGACGGGATATTGAACAACGTGCGCGGACTTGATTTGTTGGTTTATTCGATGGGTTGCAACAAAAAAGGATACTACCCGATTCCTTTGGTTTCATCCCCGTTAAACAACACACCTTCCGAAATCCCGATCAAAAAGGACATACTGTATTCGTTCCACGGTGCAGAAACGCACAAGATAAGGACAGAACTTGTCAAGACATTGAAAAACGGATATGTCACCTTTGACGGGATGAACATCAAAGACTATTACGACATTTTGAAACGGTCCGTATTCGTTTTGTCACCGAGGGGCTACGGCATAACATCGTTCAGGATGTACGAGGCCATGCATTACGGGTGCATCCCGGTTTACATATCCGACAAATTTTGGGAACCGTTCAACCTGCCGTTTGACTACGGGATCAAAATAAAACCGAACCGTATAAAGGACATCCCTTCGATTTTGGCCGATGCAAACATCGAGGATTTGCAAAGAAAATTGAACTGTGTGTACGAAAATTACTTCGTTTATTCAAGTTGTTTCCACAACATCATTAAAACACTGACGGTATGAACGGACGTAAAATATCGGTTGTGATACCCTATTACAACAGGTCGGACCTGATAAAAGAAACACTGGCCCCGTTATTGATTGATAACAGGATCGACGATATAGTGCTTTGCGACGACAGGAGCAAGCCGGATGATTTTCAAAAGTTGTTGAAATTTACAGAAAGCAGTCCTAAAGTAAGGGTATTGCGTAATTGCGACAATTTTGGAAACCAACACAACAAAAAGGCATGTCTTTCATTCGCCAAAAACGAGTGGGCAATCATATTGGATAACGACAATGTCGTAACAACGGATTTTATTGATAAACTTTATGAATACGCAGTTTGGTATGAAAACACAATCTATCATCCCGATTTTGCATACCCGAATTTTAATTACAGACACTTCGGAGGTAAAGTAATCCGTAAAGAAACGGCCAAAACATTTTGCAGCGATCCTATTTTTATGACACTGCTCAATACCAACAACTACTTTGTCAACGTGGAAAGTTATATGGAATCCTATGTTTACGACAAAAACATAAAAGGAGCCGACGGGATATTCTTTGCCTACAATTGGATAAAAGACGGCAAATCGATATTCGTTGTAAATGACATGCAGTATTTTCACAGGGTGCATGAAGGCAGTTGTTTTCTTGCCAATACCGATATCAATATGAAACTCATCAATTTTTGGTTGAATAAAGTAAAAAACATAAATGGATAAAACCGATAACATATATAGTTTTTGTGATGAACTTATTAAGCAATTAGAAGAAAAAGGGTTTAAAAACGATAGGGGTTGGGAGAAAAAACATGATGAAACGAGGTTTTATTCTTTTGTAAAAGGCATTTATAGATTTGAGATAAGATTAGATTGGGATAAAATATATGACTTTTATAAACCAATTGAAATAACTTTCTTGAATTGTGAAGAAGAATGGTATGGTGAGCCGATAAGTTGTTTAATGTGGATGGGGCAAAAGGTTTTGCATTCATTTAAAAAACCATTTTCTCAATTAATGTTTGATGCGCTTTGTTATGAGTATGAACTTTAAAGTAACAATAAATGGATAATCTTGAAATATACATCATATGTCACGACAGGGCAAGTTACGAGTGGTTTGTGAATAACAACCGTAACATCAACGGTAATTTTGACAAATACAAATACGTTCTGGTGGGTGATCATTCAGAAGTACCCGATTATATGCCGAAAGGTACGATAGTGCCGAACCTGTTTAAGAACAATATCGAAAAGTACCCCACATTATTGACCTATACCGCTTGGTATGCATTGTTGTCCAACTGTAAGGCAAGGGCAAAATACATAGGTTTGTTTGAATACGATGTAGTGATACACCGCGATCTTTTTGAATTGGAAAAAGAGATGGATTACAGGACATTCGGTGGATTTTTTCGATACCCCGTAAAGTCACCTCTTTATCTCGACAGCATACCCGAATTTTGCGAACTTATGCCTAAAGGGCTTTTGGAGTCTGCAAAAAACGGGTATGAATTTTGGAACGCGACGACAAACTGCATCCTTCCCATAGTATTTCTGGATATGTTCGTCGTTTGGTACAAACAATACGTGCCGAAAATACTTTCGATCAAAAACCATCCGCATATACATGAACGGGCGGTAAACCTATATGCATCCATGCATTCGTTGAAATATAAGTTTTTCGACGGGTACATGATACATAAACAGTTCAAATCACATAAAATAGAATTATCATGATGTTAGATTTCAAACAACTCATACAGACACATAAGATAAACCCGAAAGGGATAATACAGTTGGGTGCGCATTATTTTCAGGAAAAGGAAACATTCATCGCTTGCGGTTTTAATCAGTTTGTATTGATAGAACCATTGAAACATGCATTTGCGGTTTTACAGGAACGGGTGAAGGGATTGGAACATGCTATTTTATACAATGTAGCCGTCTCCGATGTAGAGGGTGAATTTGAAATGCAATGCGACGAAACCAACCAGGGACAAAGCAGTTCTTTGTTGACTGCCAAAGAACATCTGGTCAAATATCCTACGATACTGTTTTCAAAGAAAGAAACCGTAAAAGTGGAATTGATAGAGAATTTGGTGTTTGACAGAAGTAAATACAACTGTCTCGTTATGGATTTGCAGGGTAACGAACTCAATGCCTTGATAGGGGCGGGAAATCTTTTGACATACATCGACTGTATTTATACGGAGGTCAATTTTATCGAGATGTACGAGGGTTGCGTTTTGATCGAACAGTTGGATGCCTATCTTAAAGATTACGGATTTGAAAGGATCGCCACGGGACCGAACCATAACAACCAGGGATGGAGCGATGCATTTTATTTGAAAAGTTAATAAAAAAAAGATATGACAAAAAAACAGATTATTATTTATTTAGGTGGAGGCTTATTATTTACAGCCATATTGGTAACATTGCTGATTCAAAACAGAAAGAAAAAGCAAACCATAAAACGTTTGTTGCAGGATAACCAGAATATAGAAACTGCGGCACAATTGTTACAATCGGTGGAAGACCGTCTGAAAAAAGCAGAAGCGGAAAAACAGGAAGAAGACAAAAAACCCGAACCGGAAACAAAAAAAGATGCTCCGAAATCCTAAAATACTGCTTGCCGCACCCACGAGCATCCATAAGGAATACATATTCCTTACGTGGTATCTGTATGCCAAAAACCTGACGTATAAAAACTATGATATTTTCATAGTGGATAATTCGATTGACGATAAATACCATCAGGAATTAAAGGATTTGGGAATCGATGTAGCGTATGTGAACCCTTCCGGTAAGGACAGCCGTGTGTATATAACGGAAAGCCAAAATCTGATACGCAAAAAGTTTTTGGAGAATGATTACGATTATCTGTTTTCATTGGAGGTTGATATTTTTCCGCCAAGAAACGTGATCGAAAAACTGTTGTCGGATAAAAAAGAGATCGTATCGGTGCCGTACTTCATTTGGTTAGCCGAAGAATCCTATCTGTATTACGAGCAGTTCACGGTTGACAACATGACGATCAAGAGCTTTGTGCCGAGTTTGCAAAAAGCATTTCAGGATTATAACGGAAAACTGTTACAATCGGCAGCCAACGGGATCGGATGCAGCCTTATTCACCGTTCCATTATCGAGCAGTTGCCGTTCCGCTACGATTTAAACCGCAAGGGGCATTCCGATACCTATTTTTATGAGGATTTGCTGTATAAGCTAAAAATCATGAATTATATCGACACATCGATGATCGTATGCCACCATAATTCGGATTGGGGATTGAATTTTGATTTAAAATATAAATAAATTATAAAAGTATGATACACATTAAATTTTCAAACGTATGGCATTTCGCTAAATGGAGAGTTTTAGGAAACTGTTTTTCGAATCCGGAAGAAGAAATTTGGCAACATTTAGAAACAATTATATCATTTGGTTTTTTAAGATTAAATATAAAACACAAAATGAAGTTTGTTGATTATAAAAAAAAAGATGTAATTAAATTATAAAACAAATATATAAAAGATGGTACGACACCCAAAAAAAGTAGATTTTTCGCACCTGTACGCCAATTTGGAAATGCATCTTTCCGGGATGAAAGATTATGAAAGATCGTTAAGCATAGAACATGGAGAACTTTTGCTCAAAAACGACCGGACGAAAGATGGTCTGCAGGAATTGGCGGCAGTAAAGGTCCTGATAGCAGAAACGGAGGTAGAGATAGAATCCAAACAACGGCTTTTGGATGAGTACAAGGCACGTTTGGAAGTGGAAACCAGGGACAACGAACTTGAAAAGAAGGAAGTGAAAGAAACGTTCTGGGCAACCTACCAAAAAGCAGACCGTTATAAGGGAGATTTCAGGTTGCCAAAACAGATAAGAACCCATTTAAAAGACATGCTGCAATTTGATTTCAAAAAACTGAACGATGCACAGATGATCACTTACTATCTGATGCTTAAAAGCGAGATACAAATGATTGAAAACTACAAAGCCAGAAAAAAATGAACTGTCAGATTTGCGGCAAGGAATTGACGAACGACGAAAAGTGGGATGCTGATGCTTCACGTTCCTTCAATATCTGTTGCCACAAGCATTCTAAATACCGATACAAATTTCAAAGGGATTATATAAAAGAAACCTTGAAACTAAAGGAGGAAGAAGACAAAAAATGCGCGGTATGCGGGAAAAAATTAACCAAAAGAATGATCAGGTTTTGTTATGCGATAAACAGTTTTTCATGGTTATGCAAGGCGCACATAGAATATCATGTTTATCATATGATTAAAAAATGTACCGTTTGCGGGAAAGTTTTGAATTTAAACGATCAAAAACTTCCCGATATTTATAAATGTAAAGAGCATCAAAAATGAGAGACCCGTTTATCAGTCTCGTATTCGGAATGACAGGAGTGGGAAAGACCTATTTCACGTTAAAAAACGTGATAGAGAAGTATGTCGAGATGCAAAAACGCCCGGTGCTGATCCTTGATGTGAACAACGAGTTCAACGGAACGGGAGATTTCGGACCGTATAAGGCCATAGCCTACGACGTGGATGAAGAGAACGAAGCGGAGAGGGTAAAATACATCCGCAACATAAAAAAACCCGCTATTTACAGGATATTGGCCAGATATAAGAACGGCTTGGAATACGAGGACGAAGATATGGTACGTGCAGCCGTGGATATCTTTATGAACTTTCGCAACGGATTATTCCTGTTGGAAGATATCAACGCCTACATCACTTCATCCGTTCCGAAGGGATTCTACTCGCGTTTGACAAGGGCAAGGCACAGCGGGGTGGATATCATCATCCATTATCAGAACATCGGGGATCCGCACCCGAAAATCCTAAAAAACACGACCGTTGTAAGGCTGCATAAAACAGGCGACAGCGTGATCACGTTCTCAACCGATAAGTATAAAGACCATTATGAAATGTTCAGGATATGCGAGCATGTGGTCAAAGACGAGTATCTGAAAGGAAACATACGGTATTATTGTTACCTGAACCTGCGCGAAAGAAAGATACTGAACGTCACACAGGAACAGTTCAAAAAAGCATGTGCATTGTATCTTTCGGAAAACCAATCACAGTTCAGGAACATAAAGATGCAGCGCGATCAGAACGGAAAATTGATTTATGCATCGGAAGAAGAAGTATTTCAAAATTTCTATATAGAAAAGGCAAAAATGTATTTCTCATAAAGGCTTATAAAATAATAATGAATAAAAAAATTAAAAATATTATCCTTGTTTTGGTATCTGTTTCCATAATATTCTGTATGTTTGTGGTGCAAGTAGAATCCAATGGTGTATTTACCACAAACAAAGGACGACCAAATAAACAGGGGGAGGCTAACGGATGTAAGTTCCGAGTCAATTCTATGCACCGCATGGATTTTGCTTGCAGAGACCTCCCTTCTTTGTTTAATTTTAATCATTTTATTATGCAAGCAAAAAATGACAGCGGCACGACATGTGCAAATGCCTTAACTCCGGAACGGATCATCAACGAACTTCTCGAACACGACAGCCCTGAAAACATCATGGAAAATTTTCATGACGTAATGCTCGCTTTTATTTCTTACAACGAAGTGATTCCGAGGGAAGAAATGATAGAGATCATTTTTTCATACCGTGCCGTAAGGGATATGATGAAGAAAATCAAAAAATTGGTAAAAATAAGGGAACACTAAAAATGTGGGATGCCGGTTCATGGCATACCGGTGTCCCTTAATTTTAATTTTAAAAAAAAACAAATTATCATGGAAGCAAAAAAGATAAGAGAATTTTTAGGGAACCTGACCGATCACGAATACAGGTTTATCCGTATTCAGATATCATTGGCCAACGATGCCAGAAAAATCATATCGGATTTCAACGTCAGCAAAGAAAGATTTTGTGAACTGATGGAACTTGACCTTTCCGATTATGATGCATACGTTAAGGGAGGGTTTGAATACACGGTAGATAAAATGGCATTGCTGAACGCGGCATTTTGCACTTTAAAGGCAGAACAGGCAGAGAAAGAAGCATCTAAAAAATTCACACAAGTAAAAACCTGACAATGGCATTAAACGAATCAAAAGGCAATATGTACGGGTTCGTCACCCATACATGGAACACGGTAAAGGGTAAATGTTCACACGATTGTTCCTATTGTTATATGAAGCGGTACAAAAATCAAAAACCCGTCCGTTTTGATGAGAAAGAACTGAAAACAGACCTTGGTACGGGGAATTTTATATTTGTCGGTTCTAGCTGCGACATGTTTGCAAAGGACATACCGGAAGAATGGATCATAAAAACGCTTAAACACTGCGGCAAATATCCCGAAAACAAATATTTGTTCCAAACAAAGAACCCCGCCAACATCAGACGGATATTACCTTATAATTCGACCGTGTGCATTACTTTGGAAACCAACAGGCATTATCCGGAAGTCATGAAAAACTGTTTTACGCCCGAAGAAAGGGTAAGGTATCAAAAATACATCAGGCATCCCCTTCATATAACGATAGAGCCGATAATGGATTTCGATTTGTATGAATTCGTCGAGATGATCAAATATTGCGGACCTGTTCAGGTAAACATAGGGGCAGACAGCGGGAATAACAAACTGCCCGAACCCGGAAAAGAAAAGATAGAGGAATTGATATCGGAGTTGAGCAGATTTACCAAAGTACATCAAAAAACAAATTTAAAAAGGATAATGAAATGAAAGCATCCCTGACTTTAAAATGTTATAAAAACAAAGAAAACTTACCATATTTAGCACACATTTTTGACATTTATGGAAATCCTAAGTATAATTTATTATATGATGTATATGATCAAGAAAATGGGACTATACTTTGGAATTTTACCAATAAAAATAAGGAATTTTGCATGTTGTTTAAAAAAGACATTTTAAACAGAATTAAAATTCTAATTAAAGGTGTGAAAAAAAAGATAAAAAAAGATGAAAATGAGGGAAGAATTAATAATATTCCTTTATTTGGAAAAGAAAAAACAGATGCATTCAGCTTTATTTCAAATGTTCCAAAGTTCAGGATTTATTACCGCGAAATAAATAACATGAAAAAATACTATGTAATTTATCAACCATTCGGATTAGGAGAAGGTAAGCAAGTTTCTTTTTATTCAAGAACATTAATAGACGGAAATACTTTAGAGGTATGGTCAGCAGGAATTATCAATGCACATTTTTTTGAAGATAAAAATGAAGCAGAATTAAAGTATAACGAATACAAAGACTATTTACCGGTTATTTTAAAAGAATTAGAATTTGATTGTGATGTGTAGCAGTGTTCCTAAAGTTCCCAAGAATGTAAAGTGCAACTGTGGGCATACAATTAAAGACCATTATAGAGGCGGTTGGTGTCACGGTTCGGGGCATCCAAAAGAAGGTCAATGTGGTTGCACATGGTTTCATCCAAACGATAAATGGATATTGATGAATAACAAGCGTAAACAGCAGTCTTAGCATTGCCTATAATCATACAAATAAATGCTTCGGGAAAAAATAAATATTATGTATAAATGCAGATTATTCCTAACCCCGCTATTAAATGCCGTTGATGTATATACCGACATCGATCTGCCAATCGTACCGAGAAAAAGTGATTCCATAAGATTAAAAGAACATGAAATCGACGAATTGGAGGTTAAATTTAAAAGGGATGCGGAATCCTATGGACGGTACATGGATATGGTACGCAAAAAGTTAACAAATGAGCAGATCACATTTAAACAGATCATGGAAGACTGTAGTTTAAAAATCACCGCAATCGTACTATACAGCAACGAAGAAAAAATAAGGGTTATCGTATGCCTTCCATATATGCCTATTCTGAATAACAAAACGGTGATTGACAATTCTAAATATGAATTATTGTTTGCGAGAGAAACATTATTTGCGAAAAAAACGATTGAGGAAGTAGATTCAGTTATAGAAAAACTCATACGTAAGTTTAACGAAATCACGTTCAACAGATAAATAGATAAACAAAATTTAAATAAGTCACTAAAAAACACGGATATATGACAAAATAAACCATTAACATACAAACATTTGTTTATACAAGGGCATAAAACACGGCAGTTTTATGCCCTTTATATATTTGGAAAACAAGCAACAAAGTATTTATTTTTACAGCAGCGTAATTAGGATAAGTGCAAACATTTGTTAATATTTAATTAGGAGACATTACCATGAACTTCAAACAAACAATTGCACGAAAAAGACAGGCAGCCGAAAAATATTTCAATATTACCGGAAGCCAAACCGCTGTTGAAAAACTCGACCCCAACGCATCTACGTTATCGATCACCGTTCAAAACACCAATACCGCATCTGCAAAGACCGCACGTATTTTTGGTGCAATCGGTACCGCAACCGCAGTAAACAACCTCGCCAACGAGATCGTTGTAACCCCTGCAAACGCAAACCATCAAGAATTGTTGGATACGATCCTTGCCGATCCGTTCAGAATCAAAGGTATGAAATACCAAACGACTTTGAGTACGGCACAGTTCGCAAACAGTTTAAAGGTTGTCGAAGAAGACGCGTTCGGAAAGAAGACCGAAACCACCATCCACCCGTTGAACTACAAGTCCAACAAGGATTATAACGGATATTTGGTTGAAGCGAGAGATTTCTCGATGAAGGTTCAAAAGACTTCATACATCGAGGTATCTGTAAACGCCGGCGAAACTTTGACCTTCATCTTCAACATAAGTGACATGTTGTCGAGAGGAAACGAACTTTCCGGAAGAGCAACCCTCAAAAGCGAAGACCCCTACAAAAACCTGTAAGTATTTGTAAGTGTTGTATTTGTTTAGAAGGGATATTTATATCCCTTCTTTTAAACATCAGACTATGAACAACTCAATGAGTTATCTCGAATACATCGCGTTAAGCAACACGGCAGGATTGGAAAGGCTGTTGATGTCGAACGGGTATAACAAGCCGCAATCGTTCGACGAGCTTATAGAAAGTGCCGAACTGTTTATCGACGAAACCAACGACGGAGAAAAGCAGGTATTGAACCTGCATCCGGATAAAAACGCACTGCTCGCGCATTTTTCCAACGTCCGTATCACACAACTGCCCGTAACAACAGACACCTCCAAAATGAAACCGATAGAGATCGACATGAACATGGTTCAGGTCGCTTTGTTAATTATAGGCATCATCGCAATACTCAAATTCTTAAAATCATAAACGTGAACACGGAAACCAACATATCAAGGGCAATAGCCAAGACAATCGTAAGACACGGCAGGGAAACCGTGATCATCCTAAAAAAGTATCATCCCGTGCCGCCAAAAATAAGCAACCGGGAACTGATCGACACCGTATTGACACAGTTGTCGGAGAACGAGGCGTTCGCGACGGAGTTCACCGAACTGATGAAAAGCAAAAAAACACTCGTGGTATCGGAAAGCGGACACAAGAACTTCGTGACGGCCATCGTCGGCATCGTGAGCGCGGTAGCGGGTGTCGCATCCAACATCATCAAGAAAAAACAAAGCAAGGAAGCGGCAGAAGACGAACAGACAAAAGAACTGTTAAAGGCGATAGCCGCAGAGAAAGAGGCACAGGCCAGACAAAAGCGTCTGCAGACCATGATCGTGATAGCATCCGTTTTGGCATTTATGGCGGTTGCGGGCATATTGATATTCAAAAACAAAAAGAAGTAACATGGCAGATTTAAAGACCACAGCCGTAACGTTCGGACAAAAGTTCAAGGAAGGGAAAGGCATATTTGCCGTACTCAATCCGGGAGGCGCATTGTACAGTTTTTTGCAAAAGAAGAAAGCGGAAAACACGATGACAAACGAATTGAGGGATCAATACCAGGACAAACTCACGGGCATGTTGGAACAACAATACACGGCACAGCCGGAAACAAGCAAGGCACCCTACATCATCGCGGGAGTGGCGATACTGTCAACCATAGCACTAATAGTCATCTATAAAAAGAAAAAAGCATGATCAAGCCAAAAACAAACCGTTACAACATAAAATCGGAAAAGCAGCTTACCGTTGTCGCCCGATTTGCAAAGGCCATGAAAGAAGGGAAAGAACTTCCCCTTGTCAACATCCAATCCCCGAACGTATTATTTTCGCAGATGGATGCGGACAAAACGCTGACGACAATGGACAAAAAACTGATGCTTACCCGCATATTGGAGAGCAACAGAAGGAAGATCGAGGAAAAAAAGATATCGATCGAACGGTTGAGATTGAAGAAAAAAGAAAAGTTCAAAAACTTCGACGGCGGATACCAACACATATATACCGCAGCCGAAATAGCGGCACAGGAAGCGGCCGTAACAGCGGCACTGACCGAAAAAACACGGTTGCAGGCAAAACACAATTCGGACCTGCTGAACTATTCGATGGCCGAAAAGAAATACTTCGAATGCAAGAGAAAATACTTGTGCAACGTGCATAAAAACAACGTGCTTTCATCCTATACGTCTTGGAGGGATGCCGTGGCCGCCTCATCTACGGCATTAGGCGCGGCAGTCACCAATTACACCACCCTGAAAGCCAAATACGACAACATGATATCGGAAGACGACCGGTTCGTGGAACAACAGATGCAGGATGCACGTGAAGCCGAGGCACGGTCAGAGGAACTGAGGCAACAGGAAATGCACGAGGCAGACCTGAAAGCGGAAGGGCTTTCGCTGCAAAACATCAAGATAGAGATTGCCAAACAGGCAGCCGAGATATCCAAACTCGAAACAGAGGAAAAAAAGATCAACAACAGCGGGACTTTCGGTGCAACTGTTGTGAACAACATCACCGACAACAAAAAAATCTATTATGTTTTGGGGGCATTGGCGGTTGCGGCAATCGGATATTATATGTACAAACGGTTAAAAAAGAAATAAATGGGCGCAAAAGACATAGCAAACCAATATTTAAGCGAGGTTTCATCGTACAACGAAGACGATTACCGCGAGGAGATCAGGAAAGATGCCGAGAAATACGGTGTGAAGTACAAAGAGAACTACGACGGGAACATGAACGCACAGGCAAACGCGAACCGAAAGAAGTGGATGATCGCGGCAGGGATATCGGTTGTCGTATTGGCAGGATTATTTATATACCTTAAAAAAACGAAAAAATGGATATTCGCAAAAAAGTAAGGAACGAAAAGTATTTCAATTACGAGACGACCACGACACAATCCGGGACAAATACCCGTGATCTCGACATCAACGAGATGGAAGAACTCGATCCGATATTGATAGAGGACGTAGAAGAAGACGGGACGGCACAAAAGGGCGAAAAACTGAAAACATGGATCGATTCCATACTGACATGGGGCGAGAAAGGCGCGGATGTGTACGGCAAGTTGAAAAACGGTGCAAAGGTGTACGACGAAGGGGATGCGTATGAGATATACCCCGAAGACAAAGACAGCGAGAAGTACAACAAGAAACTGCGTACATGGCTGATCGCAACCGGGATAATTGTCGCACTCGTCATACTTGTTCTTGTGATCATGAAGAAAAAAAATGCGGGTAAAGGGAAATAAACCTTACGAGGTAAGGATAAAGACCGACAACAGGCCCGTGGCGATAAATATAACGGTGGGAACGTCCCCCGCGAATGTTTTGAGCATAAACGGGTTCAACGAAAACAGCCCGAACACCATGTTGTTTTCGAGGGATGCCGAACCGGGCGAAAAAAAAGCGTACAGGTTCGGGGTGCCGATGACAGGAAAGTTCTTAACAGTATTGATTTTTTCGGAAAAGCCGCAATACGATTTCGATGTCTTCAAGGTAGAAGTCAGCCCGATAACGGAATTTAAGAGCCTTGATTTCAAGTTTGACAAAAAAACAGAAGAGTTTCAGGCATTTGTAAAGAAGTTTTCGTTCGAGTTCTTCAACTACATGCCCGGCACATATACCGACAAAAAGAAGCAGTTCAGGATAAAGATCGTTGAAGAGATCACGGACACGCCGGCAAGATATGCGAGCGTGGCGGATGTGATCGAGGTGAGCAAGGCCGCTTTTGATTTGGTTTCGGTACCCATCCGGACGATATTGATCAGTCACGAATATGCGCACAAAGCCATGAACAGAAATATCGACGACGAATTCGAAGCGGATATCAACAGCCTGAAACTTTTTTTGGATATGAAATATCCCGTGATAGAGGGTTGGTACGCGTTCCAGATGCTCACACCGGGGATATACAGCAAAGAGAGGCAGAAGAATGCGGAGGAATGGTTGGATGCCTATGAATCGAAATTAATGTTTGACGAATGATTATGAGCGGGTTTGCAGTTAAAATATCGAATACGGAAAGCACGGCACAGACAGTGACCATGTTCGATATCGGCACGACTTCAAAAAGCACCCCTTCGACACCGACCACACCTTTCACGGTACAACAAACGGTCAACACTGGAAGTTATTTCAACGCGGTATCTTTGGGACAGGCATGGCTGCAGCCATATACGGGTAAAATATCGTCGATAACGGTAATATTCGATAACAACGAAGCGGGAAACGACGGCACCAATTTCATCCTGACCATCAAAAACAAAGATACGGGGGCAACCATCGCAACCTATACGGGATTGACGGGGATAAAAAACCAGAGCTGCACCTACACCGTGGATGTGAACGTAACGGCAGGGGTTAATTACACGTATGAACTGCAAAGGGCAGATTCGGGACAGATAGGATTACGATTAACATTGAATTCTACATCCGATTATGACGACGGGAACATGATGGTAGAAGGATCGGAATCACCAAATTACGTATCCGTATTCACGATCACCGGAACATACGGAAGCGGAAGCGGCACACCCGAACCGACACCCGAAAACACGGGGCCTTCATACACGGCATTGGTACAGAGTTTACGTCAGGATCCGCAATATTACAACGTGATCAGGATAGACAGCACGAACGCGGTGCAAAGGCAGAAGATGATGAAAGTGATCACCAGGGATATCTTGAACCTCGTAACGGAAGAAAGCACGATCAACGCGTTTGATTTCATAACGACAAAAGATTTCAACAACCAGACGATCATTTATTTCAAACAGCCGGTGTTGATAGGGGTTGACAGTTTTGAGTACGAGATAGAGCCGAACACGGAAGTCACGATGCTGTTCTCGTATCAGAAACCGGAAGAAAGGCAGACAATGGGCAAACAGATTACAAACATGTATGAAAATGTAAAACAAAAGATCGTAAAAGGGGAGTACATAGCCGAATTCAAACGAAAAGACATACTGAAACAAATCAAGATCATCACGACAACCATAGGGACAATATCATTATTGGTTTATTTAATAAGAAGGATAAAATGACAGACAAAAAATTCATCAAAGGTTTAATCATAGGCGTATTGATCGCGATCGCGGTCATGTGGTACCGCAACAGGGTAAAACCTGCAAAAGGCGATGAACCGCAACCCGAACCGTTACCGGACAACCAACCGCAACCGCAACCCGAACCGGAAGGGAGACAGACCATCTCTTTCAACGAAACCGACGACGATTTGCGGGAATTCGAGGAAAACTGCAACGAGATAGCGGGAATAAAATATTTCGCGGGAGTGGGCGCGGCAGACGATTATTTTTTCAGGGTTGCCGCGGGATTGGATGAAGACACCGACAACATATTTTACGACAATGCCGTGAACAGGACCTTTATCCGCAACTTCAACATCATGTTTGCGAGAAGCCGGGGCAACAGGGATTTCAGGGAAGTAACGGGATCGAACTGCGGGGACGAAGGGATCCGCAAGGGCGACAAATCGACGGAAACCAACATGCTCAAAAGAATATTCAACATCCTTGCAGAAACAAATTTACAGGAAGACGGCAACTACAACAAAAAACTGATGGCCGTGACAAGCGAGATATTGTCGGGCTTATCGATATACAACGAACAGGATGGCGGGTTTGTCTCGTCATGCTTTATCAGGAACACGTATCATTTAATTATCAACCTTAAAAAATAGAAAAAATGGAAGAAGACATCAATGTAAACGAAACCGTGGTAGATACCACGATGCCCGAAGAAGTGAAGATCGAGCCGAAAGGCGTGAAACAACGTTTCATGGCGGCAACCGAAAAAATCGGCATGACACAAAACCAAAAAATCGCCAAGGGTTTTGTATGGGGAGCAATCATAGGGGTACTCGGTACCTTGGCCTTTTTGTGGGCAAAGAAAAAAGGGTACATCAATATGGGGAAATAAGCCATGCCAACAACCGACATCAATACGGGTTCCGTCGTTGTAAACGACGAACCTGTGACGGTTGATCCGATAGCAGATACATCCACGGGCGGTGATACCGCAAGGGATGATGTCAATACGGACATACCCGTGGATACATCGGCAACAGCCGACGTGAACGAAAACGAACCCGTCGTAGATGCACCCGTCACAAGCGGAGGCGGGGGCGGATGGCCCGACGAAGAAGGCGCGAAGGTAACGGCAGAGCAAACCAAGAAGTTTTTTGACAAAAGCATCAACCTTATGGGAGTGGGGCTTACGACAAAAGACATCCTGATCTCATTGGGATTGGGCGCGGCAGGTTTTTGGGCGGCCAAAAGGACGAACCAACAGCCGACGGGACTGATCGGTTACACACTGGCAGGGATGCTTGCCGGCATAACATTATCAAAATTAGTCATCAAAAAAAAGCAGTAAGATGAAACTGAACATCACCGATTTATTGGAAAACAAAAAAGTCAGGATAGCAATGTCCGTATTGACCGTAGTGACGGCAGTATTATTGGCGGTGAACGCCTATTATTCGATCAAGGTACAAAGAAAACTCTTGAAAAATGATGAATCTCAATCGTAAAACCGTAATCTGGATACTCGTCGGATTGACTGCAGGTTACTTTTTGAAGAAACACTTCGAGAAGAAAGCCGTCGAAAAGTACAGGGCATCCGCACAGCCGGCAAGCCAAAAAGTAAACACGGACAAAATCGAACGGATCAAGATCAAGGTCTTCGATCTGATCGAGAGCGTGCATTACAGGTACAAATCCGACGAAATGACGGCAGATGACCTGACGAACTATGAACAAATAGTAAACCACATCGTATCATGATAGCACAACTGTTAAGAATCGGCATGGCCGGTAGCATCGGTGACGATGTGGCCAAATTGGAGAAGACCGACACGGGAAAGTTCGCATTGGGAATGGCCAAGGGGACGATCATAGTCACGCTCGTGTTATTGGGAGTGGTGACGTTTATCGTCATACGTTCGATGAACAGGACGTTCGGAAAGCAAAAGACGGAGATAGCCGGTATCAAGAAACTGCTTATCGGGATGCAGCAAATAAAAAGGGACGACAATGGAGAACAGGTTTAACCTAAAGACAAAGCACCTGATCCTGATCGGGATCGCGACGGCAATCTTTTTGACCTACATGGGAAAAAAACTCGCGGACATGAGGCGTGCGAAACTTGCGAGACAGGCATACGGTGACGAAAACATCACGGCTGCCCAAAGGCTGTTCAACGCATTGTACCCCGAAGGAAGGATCGATTCCAAGTTTTCGATATTCAAACCGTTTTCGAGTGCCGTGAATACGGTTCGGGGGGCTTTAAAATCGAGCGCGGACGTATCGAAGGTATTGTCCGTCGGAAGGGATTATGTGAAAGCCGAGAATTTCAAGAAAATAGCGAAAGCATACAAAGGCTTGTACGGTTCCGACCTGTTGTTGGATTTACAGGAACGGCTGGATGAAGACTTCACGAAGTTCGACGACATCATCCAGAACAAGCAGACCGTGATAGACAACCCCGAAATGTACAACCGCAAACTCGACAACCTCGCCTATTCCATATTCAAGGACGTGCATGCGTTGGGGAGAGCGGATGATGCTTTGTATGACGAGCTTTACGGATTGTCGGATCAAGATTTTGAATACGTGTACCACAAGTTCAGCGACTATCAACATGCCGACGGCAAGGAAGATTCATTGGCGCAAGAGATAGCGGACGATTCGTGGAGCATCGACCTCGACAAAGAGTTGAAGGCACGGTTTTTAAAATTGGGTTTGAGATAAGGGGATGATAAAAGAGTTCTCAAAAAATATAGTCGGAACGGTAAAGAAGCACCCGCAGATAGCCGTCGGTTTCGCGATATTCTCGGCATTGGGTGCGGCAATGCTCGTTTATTACATGATCCGCAAAAACAAGTTCGTAAGGTTTGCGAAAAAGTGGACGGGAGAAAGGGAGATAGCCGGCAACATGGGATTCGAGAACGAAGAGTTCGACAGGCTGATGCGCGAGTACGGTGATTTCAGGAATTCGGCTGCATGGTGCGCATCGTTTGTAAAAATGGTGGTAATGAAGAAAGTAGGCAGACGGCACGAAGAATTGGTGGACAGGCTGATCACGCCAAGCACACAGGCAACCTTTGACAATTTTGCAAAGGACGGATCTGGGCTGTTCGAGATCACGAAAGCACCCAAAAAAGGCGATCTCGTGATCTGGCAAAAGTATCAGAACGGGATGCCTACGTATCAGGGACACATAGGGATAGTAGAAAAAACAAACAAAGACACGTTCGCGACGATAGAAGGCAACACGAACGATTCGGGAGGCAGGGAAGGAATAGAAGTGGGGCAGATGGAAAGAAAATACGATTGGACAAATACGAACGGGTTAAGATTAAGAGGATTTATTCACATAAAAAAAGCGATATGAAAAACAAAAAAATGATTCTGTATGCGGTGTTGCTCGCGTTAGTGGTTGCAGGTTACATGTATGCCAAAAAGCACAAGAAAGCTCAAACCCAAGAAGTTTAAGCCATGAACCAGACCGATATCCGGCAATACTACGGGATGCTGTCGTTTTTTCCGTGCAAAGCGGGGCAAAAGGCCGCAACCGAAGTATTCTGGAATTATCGGAAATACGCACCCCGAGACATAGGGCCGAGGGACAACCTTGCGATGTTGGCGGGTACACAGGTGTTCAGGAACACGTTCTCGGTCGTATTGGATTTTGATTTCGATCTTTCACGATATCCCAAGGTATTGGAAACGGCAAAACAGGTCTGTTCGGACACGGTGATCGTGAAAAGCGGGGGAAAGCACAACGGGTTCCACGTGCATTACCTGACACACGTTCCGGTAAAGAGCCTGCAGATACCGAAAAAAAACGGGGTGATAGAAGTGAAGGGGATAGACGAAAACGGACGGCCGGAAGCAATGATGCTCCCTCCTTCGACGGTCAACAGGAAGTATGAAGTGATATGGCCGTATAAGGGGGATTACATAGATTTCAGGAAAGTAAGACTGATCGATCCCGAAACATTGAGACGGAAATTAACACAATTGAATCAAATTATATAAACTAAAACAGAGACAATGAAACGAAAATTAATCATTTGGGGATCGGTATTGGCAGTGGCCGCAATAGGCGGGTATCTGTATTTCAGGGCGGTAAAGAAAAAAACGGCCAAAGAGTTCAACCCGGAAGAAAAAGAAGGGAAGCGGATGGGCGAAATCCAAGAAGAAAAGGCACAATAAATAAAAAAAAAGATATGCAAAAATCAACAAAAACCACATTGGTACTGATGCTGATCCTTGCGACGATAGCAGGGGGATTTTGGCTTTACACATCCAACAAACTGTCCGGATTGCTGAACAGGTTCAAGGGAGGCAGCAAAGAAACGGGCGATTCCGCTACGGAAGACGTTTACAACAGGCCGACGGGATTGATCGTCAACACCGGAAGCGGGAACGCAAAATTCCCGTTAAGCAAGGGCAGCAGGGGGGATGAAGTGAAAGTGCTTCAAGAGTATATCAACCTCGCGTTCTGGATAAAAGACCAAAACAACAAGCGGTTTATAGGAATAGACGGCAATTGGGGATCACAGACAGAGACAGCCCTGAAAACATTGGGATTAAAGACATCGTACACGGAAGAAGACTATTACCAACGTATCAAGTACAATGTCGATAACATGAAACAACAGTTTAACCTAACAACGGTAGCATAATGGAAAAGAAAAAAGGCGTGATGGAATACGTGGACAACCTGGTTGGTGAAGAAGGGGTAAAGATGTACGTCACGGGTGACCTTCACCCGTCGAACTATCTCTACATATTCGCGGCAATCACCGCGGGAGTGGTGATAGGCAACCTGATCAACACGTTAATCAACCGGGTATTCGCAAAATAAATATGAAGGTATTATCCAAAAATAACTACGCACGCATAGTCGCGTTTATAATCGACAACCTGGAGGGAGGGTATTACCATCCCGACATGCTGAACGACGGCAGGGTAAAAGACAGCCGTTACGGGGCATCGGGAGAAACCATGTTCGGTATAGACCGTCTGAACGGAGGCACGATCAACACGACGGAAGCAGGCAGGAAGTTTTGGGGGATCATCGACGGAGCGGGAGCGAGAAAGACATGGAAGTGGAACTACAAGGGCGGGAGCTACGGACCGAAGCTGAAGGCATTGGTTGCAGAAATGATGTACCCGCAATATGAGAAACTGTCGGAACGGTATTTAAGCGAGAAATCGAAGAAAATAATAGAAAAAGACAATAGGTTGTTTTTCAATTATGTGTATTCGACATGGAACGGATCGGGATGGTTCAAGAAGTTCGCGGAACAGTTCAACGAAGCGGTAGAAAGCGGGATCACCAACAGGAACAAACTCGTGGACGTTGCCGTGGAGATGCGCACGGATAATGCGAACTCGCTGATCAGACAGGGAGGGGCAAAGATAGAAAAACTGATGTCGGAAGTGCCGAAAGCAGGAAGCGGTAAGAAGGCTGCCATAATAACTGCAATCATAATACTGACGGCAGCGGCGGTATATATCATGTACAAGAAAGGAATCATTAAAAAAATAGCAAATGGACTTTAAAAGCAAATCAGTATATTCAAGGACGGTGACCAACGGCATATACACGTTATACAAAGGGCAGGCATGGGTTTCGTTCCTGAATACGGGCAGTGCGACGGCCACGATAAAAAGCTACAACGACAGCAACGTGGAAACGGGATCGTGGAGCCTTCCGGCGGGATCAAGCTATAATTTAGGCGAAAGCAACGACGGAAGGGAATGGGGAAAATTCGTGATCGATGCGACGGGAACGGTAGTGGAGGCAACCTTTGAAAATGCCAATATCAGTATTACAACACCATAATATTAATCCATAAATAACAGCCGATGAGCAACAACGGATGGCAAAAAACATCGTCGAATTCATTTCCATATCCCACATACACGACAGATGAAAGGGATGATTTAACAAACATTACGAATAATTACACGATCAACAACAGTACGACAAATACCGTTCAGATGTATATCGACGGGGTTTGGTACGATTTAACTTCCGGATACCAAGAAAATATCATCCCCGACACACTTGCATTTTGGGATGATTCACAAGCCGACGGAGATAACCAGTATCTGATGATCCCGCGGGTGACAAGAAATCCGAAAGACGGTACGTTGATCACATGCTACGGTATTTATTCATCGCATACGACCGCGACACAATTCTTCTTTTTAAGGAAGTCCACGGATAAAGGAAAAACATGGACGGGATTGGACGGAACCGGGACGCAGACAAAAGTGGCGACAACCGATTACGGTAGGAATTGGACGGCAATGTTCACAAATACGGGACGTTTATTGGTGTTTTATCAATATAGGACCGAACCCGATGTTACCGCAACAAAATCAAAAATACTCTATACGGATGATTTAGGCACCACGTGGTCTGATCCTTATGAAATTGTAAACCCGGATATACCGAATATTGTTTATCAACCATACTTTTTTGACAACAAGGCGATTTACAACGATTCAGGGAATTTAGTCACACCGTATTGGGTAAGGATATCGGAAGTCGGAAGGTGTGCGGTTTGTCTGGCCGAAAGCACGGATGACGGGGAAACATGGGATCCCGATTATTCGGTGGCATTTATAAACGATACCGGTGACATGAAAGAGTTCGGGGAACAATCTATGGTGGATTGCGGTGACGGTATCTTCATCATGATCATGAGATTGTCTTCCGTCGAGAACCCGGCAGGCCATAACGTACCTGTTATGATGACATCGAAAGATTACGGGAGAACATGGGCAGACGGCACGGAAACACTCACACAGACAAATATCAACAACAAAGAGCATTTAAGCGGCTATGCATACCTGCACGGTGTGGGTATAACAATGGGTACCGTAACGAATTCATGTTCTGTTTTGCCACAGATGAACGTGATCGAGATTCAAAATGAAAAGTGGCTTGCAATCAATTATTGGATACGTAATGACGGAACGAACATTCAGGATTGGAGGCTGACATTGATAAATTTGCGTGATTACCTGCTAACGGGGGTTGATTCAATAAAAACAGACGGTTATCATTTACCATACCTGTTACACGATTATGCTCATAACGGGGCAGGATATGTGAACGGTGGAAACGGGTGTGCGGTAGTGATCAACAATGAGCTGCTTCTTGTTAACTACAATCAGGAAACGGAAGGATCGGCAGGAGGCGAAACGGAATTATCGTATGCATTTATCAGCGGCAATATATTGAACAATATGGTAAATGCCTATTATCAAACAGGTATCAACATCAATAAAACGATTACATTCGATGCGACAGAATCCGTCATGGATCACGGTAAATCAAAATCGGCACAGATTACGTTAACGGCAGATGTAACATTGTTAAGCATTAATAACATACCGGATCAGGAAAGCGGTGAAATTGTTATAATACAAGACGGTACCGGTGGATTTGGGATTGCTGCGGTTGAAAATTCAGGTTTAACGACAAAGTATATCGACGGGAACCCTCCCATTGCAGCAAATATTAATGCGGGGGCAAATGCACACTCTGTTGTCAGTTATAAAAGGATAGGTTTGTTTTTGTATGTTACCTACGGAAAGTTTTCAGAATCTGTTTAATTAAAATTATGGGGTTATTTTTCGGATTAAATAAAGCATCGGGTTCAACACCTATTCCTAATATTCTACTCACTAATTTAGAGGCATATTGGAAATTGGATGAAGCAGGTGGCGCACAATTAATGGATGCACATACGAATAATTATGACAGTGCCGGGAATACCACGACCACTACCACAGGTAAATTAAACGGTTGTATAGCATGTGACGGCACCCAATATGCATCATTCGGCAATATTTTAGGTTTTGAAAGAACAGATGCATTTTCATTTTCGGCATGGGTGTACAGGGATTCTGCAGATACATTGGATACGGTTATCAGCAAAATGGAATCAACAGGGGATGCAAGAGGATTTCTTTTTATGCTCCGAAATTCGGGGGCGGGGTTACAACCCTATAAATTGCACTTTGCATTAAGAAATAATACATCAGGGAATGATTTCTCTATTTTCGGATCATTGTATCCCATTGAAACAGGGAATTGGTATCATATTGCCGTGACCTATGACGGCAGTTCAAATGCATCAGGTGTTGATATGTATGTAAACGGGCAACATGAAACAAACGATATATATACTAATAATCTGACCGATACAATAGCCAATGCCTCTAATTTTTGTCTTGGGGCAAGACCTACGGCAACAACACAGTATATGAACGGAAAAATAGATGAAGTCGGAATTTGGAGCAGGGTTTTGACCGCATCTGAAATTCTGAAATTATACAACGGGGGCTCCGGATATGCATATGAAAATTTTCAATAAAATATAAACTTTTAAAAAGAAAGAAAAAATGGAAGAACCAAATTTTGTTGAGATTATAGGAAAGGCTTTTGATTTCGGGTTTTGGCAGGGATTGGCGGTCATGATACTCGTGATGCTGTTCATATTGGCATGGCGCACCCTGAAACAGCCGGAAGTGAGGGAGGCGATATCGTATTGGTTCAAGTCGCGGGCGTACAAGATCAACGAAAGCAGGATAAAGACACACCCGTTCTTCAATACGCAGCCCAGGTTAAAGTACAAGATCGCGCAGATCGATTTTCCGGAGGCACCGTACAAGACAGAAGTGTTCAAGGCGTTCTTCAACGTCAAGCTGACAACCGACATGGAAAAGGTAAAAGAGTTCGTGCAGGGGGATTACAAGGATATGGATGCCAACGGGCTGTTCCAGAAACAGAACGAGCTGATAGAAAGCATGAAGACGACGTTCAACGAACGGATCATGGCAGAATTGGAGAAGATATGCGAACGTGAGATCGCGGAGGTCACAGACAGGGACAACGCGCTCGCGGGTAAGTCGAGGTGCGCGAAAGAAGTCCACGACCACGTGATGTACGGGCCTGGGGGCTACGAGACGCAGAGGGACGGCAGATACGAGGTATTGATAGAGAACATGGAGATGATCAGGGACAGCATAACGTTTCATTCCAACAACGAGAGGAACTATTACTTTTTGGAACTGCTGAACTCGATCATCACGCAGTCGATCATCAAGGCAGACAAGGTGTTCAAGAACTTCAACGGTGAGATAGAAAAAAAGTTCATAAAATACATGAAAAAAGATACAAACATGTAAGTAATTTTTGTAAATTTGTTTAACCAAAAATTAAAAAAAATATTTAACGTTGAACATAGCGGTACTCGGATCACAAAACATCGGTAAAACAACAGCGGCATTGGCGAAAAACGGCAACCACATGTGTGTCATACACGATATTTTAGACAATGAATTTCCCGATATACAAGAACCGTGGCCGTTCCTGATCACAAGGATTCCCGATATGCCGCGGCCGTATATCCGTAAAGAAACACCGTATGTGAATTACGGCAGGCACAGGCAGACCTGTGATAAAAAACGGAAAGCCCGAAAGCGCAAAAAATAAGGGATGATAAAAAAAAGTTAAAAAAAAATACATACATGTTTGTAAATTAAAAAAAAAGATCGTATCTTTGATACTCTAAAAACCGATAAACGGGATAAACTTTTAAAAACTTTAAAAAAGGAGGTAAAACATGAAGAAAATTTATTTATTGTTGATGTCGTTCGCATTTATTTTAATGGCGGGAACCATGATTCCCGTAAAAGCGGACAATATGCATCAAAACAAAATTGTGTTGCTGCAGGTATCCGATCAGATGACCGGAACGGATTATATCCTGCAAGCCATAGACATCAGCGCAACGGAAAAGAACTTTGGGGAAACCTTTACAACGGCAGCCGGGGGGTATCGGGAAAGCGATATTCTGAAATGTTATGGATCGGACATCGAATCTTACAACGAAACAAACATAAACATAGATTCACCTTCACAGATAGGTCGATACTGTAATATAAATACCGATATGAGACTGAATGAGGAGACACGGGATAATATAAACGCCATTGTGGTCGATTACCCGCTTATCTTACTATATAACCATGATCAGAACCGAAAGAACCTGACACTGCGTTCCCGGAGAATTCAGCCCGACAGAAGAGTATAAAAAAGGATTTTCATAATTATTATTTAGGTTATTTACATTTTAAAAAGCAGGTCTATAAAACCTGCTTTTTTTCCAAAAGACAAATACACAAAATGAAAATACTCGTGGCTTATTCAGGGGGCAAAGACAGTCAGGCATGTTTGCTTTGGGCGGTTGAAAAGTTCGGGAAAGAACATCTGGAGGCGGTTTTTTGCGACACGGGATGGGAGCATCCGGAAACATACAGGCACATTGTAAAAACGACAGGCGATCTCGGTGTGAAATTAGTCACCGTAAAAAGCCAAAAATTCGACGGGATGATCGGCCTGGCCACAAAAAAAGGGAGGTTTGCGAGTACACAGGCGAGATTCTGCACATCCGAACTAAAATCCATACCGTTTATAGATTACGTATTGGATCACAAAGAGCATCTGATAATCATCCAAGGTATCAGGGCATTGGAAAGCTATAAGAGAAGCCAAATGGAAAAAGAATGCAGGTACTTCAAATACTATTTTGAACCGTATAAGAGCAATGAAATTACAATAAAACGGCTTTCAGAAATTAAATTACGGACAGCCAAACAAAACAAAAAGTTGGAAAAGGCACAAAGAAGGTTGGCCGAGGGATTCAAAGACGAAAAATACCATACCTACCGAAAAAAGGATGTAAAGAAGTGGACGGAACGATATACGGATGATATTTTAAGACCGGTATTCGACTGGACGGGTCAGGAAGTGATAGATTACATCATCAAAAGCGGACAACAGCCGAACACACTGTATAAGGAAGGATTTAAAAGGGTGGGCTGCTTCCCGTGCATCATGTCGGGGCATAAGGAAGTATTCGAGATACTGAACAGGTATCCGGAAAAGTTTGACGAGATCATACAACACGAAAAAAACATAGGCTCTTCATTCTTCAAAATAGACTTTGTGCCGAAATATGCGCAAAGCGGTGTATGTCCGCGATCAGGAAAAAGCTATACGACGGCAGAAGATGTCAAGAAATATCTCACAGACAAGAACAACAATTTAGACCTGTTTGAAGATGAAGCGGTATCATGTTCAAGCTACTATCATTTATGCGAGTAATTTAAAAACAACAAATACAAGACAATGAACGAAACAATCATTTACAAAACCAAGGATTACGACTATTTCCACGTGATAAACGGCAACCGTGTTTTAAGCCCGGCAAAGGTGGATAAGATAGCGTCCGACATAAACGGCGGGTTCAACATGCTTCCCTACTGCCCCATAGTGGTATCCGAAAAACAGGAAAAATACTTTGTGATCGACGGTCAGCACCGACTGGAAGCCGCAAAAAAACTTAATGTCCATATCTATTATGTGATATGCAACGAGATAAGCCTAAAACAAATCGCGATGCTCAACAGCCGTTCCGACAAATGGAAAGCAAGTGATTTCCTGAACTGTTACGTCAATCTGGGCATAGAGGATTACAACGATATATCGGATATCATGAAAGAATACAAAATCAACATAAAGGTAGCCACGGATCTTCTGATGTTTTATAACGTGAAGGGCAATTCCACGGATGCTTTTCGATCGGGGGAATTCAAAAGCAATTATCTGAAGGAAACATGTGAATTGTTGTTACTCGTGGAAAAACTGTTCGGGATGTACACGTTTTCCAAGGACAGGTATCTGATAGGTGCCGTACAGGCCATCGACAACAAGGGTGTAATAGATTGGGACAGGCTTGGATCAAAAATAAAGGCAAAACCGATGATCATGGACAGGCAGCCGGATGTTAAGCAGTATATCCTTAACATTGAAAGGCTGTATAACGACGGTCTCCAGAACCGTGTACTTCTCACATAACAATATCAAAATATTACCAATACGACACAAATTTGTTTTGTAACAGGTGTAACATTTTGTAACAGGTGTAACATTATGATTTGTTACGTTTGTTACAAATACTATTTAGTTTTACCTTTACATTTACCAATAATTTACAAACTTCATAAATACCATATTATAAAATAATTAAATATTGTGTTCTACTATCAGAGGGATCACCACCAACAAAGACAGCATCATAACAAAAATGCTGTCTTTCGTTATTTATACAACGGTTGAGATTAATTGTTAAAAAAATAATAGTGTATTACAGGGTATAAAAGTGTATATTTGTATCAAAAAAGAGTTACCGAAAAATTACCTGCTTTAGAAAAGATTTACCAAAATAAAGGTCATGGCAAAAATAAGGCTTATATACAACCGTAAGAACACGCTCAACAAATACGGGAAGGCACCGATAGAAATAAGGATAGCGAAAAAAAAAAGCACGAAGTATATTTCCACCAAAGTCTTTATATCCCCGGACGAATGGGACGAGAAGAAACAAAGAATCAACAACAGGAACCCGCATAACATCAAGCTAAACCTTTTCCTTTATAAAAAAATAGAAGAGCTTGAGGGGTTCGAGTACCGGTTGATCGCCAACGACGAATATGTGAATGCCGAAATGATCCAAAAGTTCGCCACCGGGAAAATACGCAACAAGGATTTGCTTTTCACGGATTGGGCCAGAAAAGTATTGGAGGGCAACAACACGATCACCATCGGCACGCGGAGGCACCGTGAAACATTTATCCGACGGATAGAAAGGTTCAACCCGAAATTGGTGTTCAGCGAGATCAACTACGCGTTCATGCGTGAGTTCGAACGTTTCCTGCATGCAGAGGTAAACCCGGTAACGGGGCAGCATTTACAGCAGATAAGCATACACGGCCAGATGAAGATGCTTAAAAACTTTCTGTACGAGGCGCAAAGGGAAGAACTGATCGCGACGGTCCCGAATTACAGGGTCGAAAAAGGCGAAAACGTAAAAGAGGCACTCACCGAAAGCGAAATAGAGAGGATCGAGAACCTGGCGTTTCCCGAAAATTCGTTACTGAAAAAGGTACGCGACATGTTTTTGTTTTCATCCTACACCGCTTTACGGTTCAGCGACATCGAAAATCTGAACAGCGAACAGATAAGGCTGCAGCCCGAAGGGATAGAACTGTTCGTAAAGATGCACAAGGTCAAGAAAACAATCAACCTTAAACTGTGGATATTGTTTGACGGCAAACCGGAAAAGATTTTCAAGGAATACCTTGAAAAAAACACGGAAAAAATATTCGAGGCACCGCCAAACCAAACAACCAACAGAAACCTGAAACTGATCCGTATAATGGCGGGAATACAAAAACCGCTGACTTTTCATATCTCGCGGCATACCTGTCTGACATTGATAGGCAAAAAAACCGGCAATCCGTTTTTGATAATGAAAATTGCCGGTCATTCCGATATCAAGACTTCCATGCGTTATACGCAAGGGGTGGTGGATGATTCGCTTTACGATTTATTATAAAAAAAATTTAGTTGTAAATATATTCATCCCCGTAAGAATTACTCAATGTCAGAGCGGACCGATCGGGAGAGAACGAATAGAAATAAATAAATTCATCATAGTTATCCAAGAATGTGAGGGTTATCTTTTCATGATCGAAATCAAAGATAAAGTCACGGTCTTCTTCATATTGTAAGGTAACGGTATTATACCATTTATAATTCCCGGTCAGGATATCGTTAAAATCAAAATATTCCCTGAACCCTTCACCCATACGCATCCAACCTTTAAAGATCGGAAACTCTTCCTGTATAAACGTGATGTTCTGTGTCTGTGCATCGGGTCCCGATACTTCGGCATAAGCGGTCCGAAGTTCGTTTGTTTTGTTCATTTCAGCAGAATAATCCCCCGTAATAGAACTTGTCTTTGTCACGGTCAGCCATATCTGAGTGGGGTTGATCGTCCATTCCGTATTGCTTTCCACAGAGAATATCCCGTTTTGTGCCTCGTAGGTAAGGTTAAAACTTAAAGGATCCACCGAAATAACCTTCGGTTCTTCCTTACAGGCCGCGAATAAGACTATCAGCAGCGCGATCGATGTAATGTGTAAATGTTTCATTGTATCTGTATTTAATTGGTTTGTTTTATAGAAACAAATATATGTATTATTTTTTGAATAATGTTAAAAAACGTGAATTATTTTTATTTAATTAAAAAATTGAAACATATAATCATATCTATTTATCATTGTTCGATTAATAAAGTTAGTAACATCATAATGCACCAAAAAGACAAAAAAAACAAACAAATGTTTGCATAATTCAAAATTATTCTTTTACTTTGCATAACAAACGTTCCGAATGCGATCCCGGAATAACATAAAAAACAAATTGACAATGAAGGCAGTCTATATATTTTCTCAAATTGCACGGTTTACAGCATCTCTTTTCTCCATTGCCGGAGGGTTCATATACACACAAAAAACGGTATCGGTCATTATCGACAACGGTTATTCGGCTGTCATCACCGCCATCCTGCTCACGATATTGGAGGCGGGGACGATCATTTTTGTTTATACGTCGTTCAGGATCATCCTGTTTAAAAAAAGATTCCCTTTTATTTATCTGATACCCGCTTTCGGTTTTTTGACCATCACCTTTATATTGACAACCAACGGTGCGGTGATGTGGCTACGTCAGGAAACCGATATCAAAAAAGAAATACAGGCCGATCTGATCAGGGATATAGAGACTGAAAAGGACAGCATAAGCATATTGCTGCAAGAAAATAAACTCATCTATGATTCATTGGCCAAGGCCGAACTTCACGAATATAAAACGGCCAGGGAGATGCAGACCGAAAAACTGAGGTTCTACGCATCCGAAATCAGCCGGTTGCAAAAGGTATTGCAGGATGAAAAAACCGATAAGCGGACTATTGCAGACATGGAGATACGGGGTGCAGAACAAAAGTTTACCGATAACAGGCAAAAATATTGGTGGCTTGCATTCATCATCATGTCAGCCGTGGTTTATTTCAATTTCCTGACGGCATATCTGGAGTACAAGAAACGTTCGGTCAAACATGAGCCGAAGATAAGCCGGGAAGAAAAAAAAGCCTTACAGGAAGAAAAACAGACCAAGGGATTAAAAGCACAGATAACGGAATTGAAAAAAACAGGGATGAACCAAACCCAAATTGCCAAACAATTAAACCTTCATCCTTCAAAAATAAGCAGGATACTAAATAATAAAATATGAAACCAACTACATTAAAAGACACGGTGCATTCCATAAAGGAAAAAAGAGAGCGTATCGCTACGGAATTAAAACTGCGGGACATCTACATTAAAAATAATATCAGAAAATTCACGATGCTCGAATTTGTCGAAGAATTCAAGGACATCATACTGATGCTCAAATGCGATGGCATTGATTTCATGATTATTCACACCGATAAAGATACTATCCCGGAGGTTCATTTTTTTATGCCAAATCAACCTGCTTCTCGTGACCATATCTATCCGTATGTTATCTGGTTCAAAGATAAAAATCAATATTCCCTTAATCCGGAACAAGGTTTATGCAAATGGATCGGGCAAAAAGAAGAAGAAGATTTTTTAATTGATATACACAATCATTTTTTCGGCAAACAAACACTGTAGAACATTAAAAAGCGGTGCATGTTTTACGGCAATATTGCCTAAACAACACTGTGTAGAGATGGTTGCACCGCTTTTAAACCAATTGGCAACATGGAAACAGAAGAAATCATCATTGACAAGGTTTGCGGATATTTTAAAGTGCCGGCAAGCAAGGTTAAATCCAAATCAAGGAAAGAAGAAGTAGTCAAGGCCCGTCAGATCATCCATTATTTTATTCGCGAGAAAGTCAAGATGTCGTTCACCCAAATCGGATATATAGCAGGTAACTGTTCGCATTCGCTTGTACTTGGGAATACAAAGAAAGTAAGGGGATGGATAGGTGTGGACAAGCATTATCGCAATCAACTGAACGATATAGAAGAACGTATAGACCGTGAAATCTACCGATATACGAACAACGACTTCAAGATTTACGAATTCCATGTGGAGGGCGAAACCATCTGGATATGTGCAAGGACAATATTCGAGGCGATCATGTGGTATTGTGACCAAACCGAGATGAAGTTCGACGAATTCAACCCAAAAGAGGACAATATCACGGAGGTTCCGTTGAGGGAATGGGACAAACTGTATATTTTCGATCCGAATAAAAAAACATTCGACGGGAAACCCGAAATAATCGAATCGTTTTACTCTTACATGCTTAAAGCGGATACGGTTGACTGTATCGCATCTACCTTATATTAAAACATACAAACATATATGTATTAACCAAACATAATTTAATATGAACTTTATCAATTCAACAGGAAAATCGATCGATCAGGCATTCAGGGAATTTCACCGAAAAAACCCGAACGTATATGCCAAATTCAAGGAATTCGCATTACAGGCGGTACACAGCGGCAAGCGCAAGATATCGTTCAAACTCATCATGAACGTGATCCGTTGGGAGGTATTCATGAAAACCGACGACCGCAATTTCGTGATGTTGGACGGAGAACCCGTAAGATTCAAAATAAACGATGCATACGGAAGCCGTTACGCGAGGTTGTTCGCCAAAGAATTCCCGGAGTATGAAAATCATGTTCAAATGAGAGAGTTGAGGAGCTGATGGTTTATTTAGATTTATTTTCAGGCATAGGCGGATTTGCAAAAGGCTTTGAGATGGCCGGGTTCAAATTCACGAAACATTATTTTTCCGAGATTGACAAACATGCCGTTGCCAATTATCGTCATAACTTTAAAAACGCTGAACATGTTGGAGACATTAGAACTATTTCCAAAAGAACAATTACAGACCGACCGGACATCGTTACGTTCGGGTTTCCTTGCCAAGACCTTTCTGTTGCTGGCAGAGGAAAAGGTTTATCTGGTCAACGAAGCGGTCTCTTTTATGAAGCAGTTAGGATTATCGAAGAGTTCACCCCCCTGTTTTTATCTTTGAAAACGTCAAAGGTCTTTTATCGAGTAACAAAGGAAAAGACTTTGAACTCGTATTGCGAGCAATTGCCGACATTGGGCTATATGAGTGCGAATGGCAATTGCTTAATACAGCCTGGTTTCTCCCCCAAAATAGAGAGCGGGTTTACTTTGTCGGACATCTTGCAGGACGAAGTAAGCCAAGGGTATTTCCTATCGGAGAAAGCGATTTCAAGTTTAATGAAAATTCAGAAAAAAGAAAATTTCGGGTGGTCTGCAGAACAATCGATAGTAATTATCACAAAGGACCAGATGGAAAAAGAACAATGATACAGATCAAGAGAACCGATACCGACGGCAACGACCGACCGCAAGGCGACCGTGTGTATGAATCGAGCGGTATTTCACCCGCGTTAAGTTCGCAAATAGGCAACGCATCAAACGGATCGATACTTATACAGCAAAAAGGCAGGGGTTTCAACAAAGGAGGCAGGCACAAGATATGTCCGACAATATCATCACATGCATTTCAACAGAATAATTTTGTTTCTGAACCAAAACATAAGCATGGTGAAGAAAGAATATACGAAAAAATAGTAGGAACACTTACGTCCAGAATGGGTACGGGGGGTGATAATATTCCGTATGTAAATAATATAAGACGGCTAACCGAAATCGAATGCGAAAGGTTGCAGGGATTCCCTGACGATTGGACGAAATTCGGTGATTATGACGGAACGGTTAAGAAAATATGCAAAACACAACGCTATAAAATGATCGGAAACGCGGTTTCAACCGTTGTTGTGCAGGAAGTAGGCAATAAATTAATACAATTATAAGCTATGAAAATAAAGGTACAACATTTGGCCCCATACTTACCATATGGGTTAAAGGTAAGACTTCCATTTAAAAATGAAAAAACTTGCCGCAGTTATGTGATCGGGACAGTCGGTGGGATTTATTCCGACGGATCGATCGTATGTTACGATACCGTAAATGCAACTCCAAATTGGTTTAAACCGATATTAAAACCGATTTCGGAAGCAGATACGGAAATCCGCACACAGTTTCAAAACTTTCACTTCTGTAAACAACACGATAAAGAAGTAATCGATCTATTTTGCGAGGAAAAGATAGGAGACATAGAATTAATACAGGATTTAAAAATTGAAAATTTGCCCTATGACAGCGTTCAATGGCTGCTATCGCATCATTACGATGTATTCGGCTTACTTGAAAGCGGTGATGCCGTTTTGTTTACGTAAAATTTCTTTCACAATGTATATTTCAAAAAAAAATAGAGAAATAATTAAAAATAAGTTCGGTGGCAAATGTGCCTATACCGGAACTGAATTAAAAGACGATTGGCAAGTTGATCACGTTAAACCTGTCATTCGCAATTGGTTTTCTAAAGGTGCTGTTTTTGAAAAAGAACACCACGTTGATAATATGGTTCCGTGTCAAAAAATAGTAAACCACTATAAAGGTTCTTTGGATTTAGAAACCTTTAGAACTTGGTATTTAGCCGGGCTTCACGAAAGATTAAAGAAACTACCTAAAAATCCAAAGGTTGAAAAGTCGCACAAGAAAAAGGCATATCTTTTAGAAGTCGCTTCACTATTTGGTATTTCAGAAGATTGTCCTTTTAATGGAAAATTTTATTTTGAAAATCTGTCTTAATATGGCAGCAGTTAATATTTAAACGAGATGGAAAATTTAAGTCAAAATGTAGATAAGTTGATTGAAGTTTTAAAACAAAAAGAAACTGATTTACGTCAAAAAGCAAACTTTTGTAAGGAACATAAATTTACAAAAGAGGAAGAATGGTTACGAATGAAATATAAAATTGTCAATGAAATACGAATTGAGGCCGAGTTATTAAAAAGCGATAATGAATTTAGACCTTGGTTCGATTTTTAATTGCTGCCAACATTTTTGCGGTTGGCTTAGTTTTAAGTAAAATACAAACACAATGATTGATAAATTAGAGTTTTATAAAAAGTTACTTGCAAAATTGTATAAGATTCAAAAAGGAGAAATGACATTGTATTTTTATATAAAGGAAGTATCCAACAAGGTAGAAAAATTAAGCCACCCGAATGTTATAAATACGGTTTGCGATTGCATGAAATTTCCAAGACCTCTGATAATAAAAGATGGTGAAATATACTGCACCAAATGTAATGCGTTTATATAGCAAACTGATTTATAAAGGCCAAGTGTATGAAGCGTTTTTATTTACGGAATTGAAATACTAAAAAATATGGAAACTAATTTAGAAAAAGCAAAAAGATTAGTAATAGACCACGCTGCCATAAGTGGAATCGAACTTAAAGGCAACTGGAAAATATATTTGCCCTAATTGCGAAAAAGAAAGTACAGACCCATACGAATGTTCACAAGAAAAATGTGATTGGAAAGTTTACGGATTGTTTGGTGATTTAGGAAAAGGAATAAAGGTAATCATTAAAGACAAATTCCTTGAACATCCAGTTCCGATGCGAATTTTTAAACCTGTCGAATTGTTGACAGTCGCTTCTTAAACTGAGCGATAAAATGAGGCGTAATTTGAATCACTTAATAATCAAAATACAACGAATATGGCAAAGAAAGATAAACTTACAAAAAACACTGAACCCGCTGTTGAGCCTGTATTAGCGGCTGATGCTTTTTTACTTAAACGCAGAAATTATAAAAATGCAATCAGTTATAAATTTGATAACAGGCGTGTTACAGTTGGCAAGAAAGAAGATGGTTTTATGTTTGAATTCAGGACAATTGACCACGATTATACTCCACATGCTATATGTGAATGTGTACACGGGAAACTTGCAATAACAAACTTTAATATATCAAAAGAAGCGGCAGAAATAGTAATGATGTCATTGGCGGAGTTGATGGGTTTCCACATTTGCGGCCGTTTTTCACGGCATTGCCTTGAACGTTGGTAATATTAAAAGTTGGCTTTGATCATGACATCAATGTCTAGACTAAAGTTTGATAGCCAATTTTTTATATTACGTGTTATCGGCTGCCTTTTATTGTTAAATCATTAAATATCAAATAAATGAAAAGAGAAATATTGTTTAAAGGAAAATCGGTTAATACTGGCGAATGGGTTGAAAGTATGACTATTGCAAAAGGTACTATTAAGCGCAAAAAGGACGATGTGTTTATGGAAATTGACGAAAACAAATGGGTTGGCATTGTTCCAAATTCATTAAGCCAATTTATAAACCAAAAAGATAAAAACGGCAAAAATATTTTTGAAGGCGACTTTGATAATGATGGAAATTGTATTGTTTGGTGTGATAACTGCAATGGATTTGAGTTTGCTCAATTAGACGTACCGACTAAAGATGTTTGCATTCCTTGTCACAGATGCGATGGCAAATTCTTTTTTAGTGACCATATCAATGACTTTGAGATTGTCGGTAATGTTGCGGACTAAGGTTGCCGCTAACGGCTGCAAACATGAGCCGTTTAACACAAACTTAAATTGAAATAATGAACTTAATATTAACCATAACAGCAAATTAAAAGCACGATAAAATGGCTTATGTTTGTTGTTAGCAACTTTTAAAAATTATGGATCAATATGTAGTAACTTTTGAATTTTCGATGCTCTATTTTGATATGATAGAGTTGATACATGTAATGAAGGATAGTAAGAATGAGTTTATAGAACCTTACATCGAAGCATTACAAAAGATAGTAGATGAGCAAACGCAATAATTTTTTATTGTTGCTAACATATCGCTAAACGCACTTTTTGTATTACAAAAGATTGTAAAATCATGAAAAACAGAATAGTAATATCGTTACGAATCAGCGATAAAATGAGCGGGTATATATACTTTTTGAAATCCAACAGGATCAATACCGCTTCCATAATTAGAAGTGCATCCGAAGAAGCATTAAAGATAAAATGCGATGAATTTAAAATGAAATCTAAAAACGAAAAAACACCGTTTTGATGATCGAAATCAGTAAAACCAGACGAAAATACCTAAAACCAAAAATGCCGAGATATTGTGCATGTAAGAAACCGATCCCGCAATCGGAGCTGAGCATTAAATGTAAATACTGTGGAAAGCAGATCGACTTTAGAAGAAAACTTGATCCTAAATTTTACCAACTCGTTGAAAGCGAGTTCGTGATTTAACTTTTATTCTTCAATGCATCTATGGTTTTACGTTGGATTTGAATCAGATAATCCTTGTTTTTATCGGTCATAAACGGTTCCCCCCTGCCCGTTAATATCCAATCCGAATTGACATCATCGTACAATTCGACAACGGTGGCCAAAATGTCTGCAGGAACGGTAGGATATTTGTCGGACCGTTTATCGGTTATGAACAGCCTGTTCAAACGCTGCTGCACGATCCCCGAAAAGTTACAGAACCGGTTGATGTTGGTCCCGTATTTCATGTGTATCACATAAAGCAGCCTTTTATTTATACCCGGCATTTCGGGTAACACTTCCTTTTTCATTTTTTATCCCCTTTCATTAAATCGATTTGTTCCTGCAATGCCCTTATCAGGATTTTTTGTGTTTCTATTATTTCTTTAAGGTATCCTATATCGTGATCTACCATTTTTGCTTTACCGTATTCGGCCTGCATTTCATTTACCTGTGATGTGGCCGAAACATTTCTTTTCATCTCACCCACACCGTCAATAAGCCAATCATAGCTTAACCAATCGTATTTTCTTCTTATGGTTTGAAGAAAATCGAAGGACGGGTTGTTCCTTCCCTTTGCTATATTGCTTACAACAACAGAACTGATACCCAATTCCTTTGCAAAAGAATTATAGTTGTGGTTAAATTCTTTCATCAGTGATACAATTCTTTGATTGACAGTATTGTTTTTCATATTAACAACATTTGTGTAAAAAAATACAAGAAAAGTATTTGTCGTATTAATAAATGTTTTAAATTTGTGTCGAATCCCTATAAAAATAAGGGCTATTTATATAAATAAATGTTGCGCCATCATACACACAAATACACCATAATACACACAAATACCCACAAAGATATGTCAAAAGAAATTAAAAGTAAAGGTTTATCAGATAAAAATTCGGTTAATCCCGCGCTGCTTTCTAAAATTGAAACAAAAGATTATAATTACCTGGTCGGCACACGTGAATTTGCTGAAATAATGGGGATAAGTTTTGATCTTGCCAAAAGGCTTTTACCCACAATCCCATATTCATTCAAACTTATAGGAATCGGCAATAAGGGCAAATTATTGAAAATTAAATATGGCGATCTTGTAAAGTATATTGATTCGCAGTTATGTAATAATCAAATAGATTATTTTGAAAAAAAAGGGGGGATAAAACCTTCAAAAAGGGTAGGTAAGTCCGTAGAGGCTTAATACCCTTTTTACATTTTTATCCTAAATAAAACAAGGATAGAAATAATGGTTTGCGATCCCTATTCTATCCTTGCGAAACAAATTGACTTTACAAAAACCGCACTTCTAATACAGTCATTCATAAAATCTCAATCACAAAGGTATGAACATTGTTTCTAATAAACAAAAGTTTTTCAAGCCGGCTGTTTCAAAGAACGAAACCCGCAAACTCTACGAGAAGGCTTCCGAAAAATTCAACAACCAATTTTTCGACGAAACCGGTAAATTCATCAACCCGGGTTCAAAAAAACTCACATTCAAGCATAAGGAAATTTACATGGGTGTTGTTGCACTCATGGATGCAAGGCTAAAGGTGTACAATTATTCCAATAAATACCCGGAAGCCCGTGAT
>Ga0209416_1000233_pt1 | contig 60390 bp, 72 predicted proteins | sample RifGroF1_FD_184001 | JGI IMG/M metagenome (GOLD analysis project Ga0209416, IMG submission 184001) | Groundwater microbial communities from Rifle, Colorado, USA - Groundwater F1 (SPAdes) (version 2) | ecosystem: Environmental > Aquatic > Deep subsurface > Groundwater | place: Rifle, Colorado... | reverse complement strand
CAGTTGGTCCTGTTGGTCCATCGGTCGGACCAGTGGGGCCAACGTCACCAGTTGGTCCGATTACAGTGGAATCGGCACCCGTGGGTCCAGTTGGTCCGGTTGGTCCGATTACAGTGGAATCGGCACCTGTATCTCCAGTTGGTCCGGTTGGTCCGATTACAGTGGAATCGGCACCTGTATCTCCGGTTGGTCCGGTAATGGATAAACCCGATTCCCCCGTGGGACCAGTAACCGTGGAGGACGCCCCAGTGGCTCCCGTGACGGAAGGGCCAGTATTGCCAGTTGGTCCGGTGGGTCCAGTGACTACACTTGCCGATCCCGTTGGGCCTGTTCCTAGCGGGCCTGTGGCTCCCGTTGGTCCAGTAGCCCCAGTCATCCCCGTGGGACCAGTTATCCCAGTTGGTCCGGTGACTTCGGGGCCGGTAAATCCCGTTTGCCCCCTCATCCCGGTTGGACCAGTGATAGTGCTTGCAGTGCCCGTGGGGCCACGCATTCCCGTTGGACCAGTAACAGTACTTGTAGCACCAGTTGGTCCGGTTGGTCCATCGGATGGTCCCGTTGGTCCAGTAACAGTACTTGTAGCACCAGTTGGTCCGGTTGGTCCATCGGATGGTCCTGTGGGTCCAGTAGCACCAAACCCCGTAACGCCTGTGGGTCCACGGATTCCGGTGGCTCCAGTTGGTCCGATTACAGTGGAATCGGCACCTGTTGGTCCGGTATAGGATATCCCGTCCGATCCGGTCGGTCCACGCATTCCCGTTGGTCCGGTAACCGTACTTGTAGCACCAGTTGGTCCACGTTCCCCGGTCGCCCCCGTTGCGCCCGCTCCTGTGTCGCCTTTTTGCCCAGTATACCCCGTATTTCCGGTCACCCCGGTAGGTCCGGTGTAAGATACCCCGCTTGGGCCTGTTGGACCAGTTACAGTGGAGGAAGCCCCTATATTTCCCGTGGCTCCGGTATTCCCCGTGGGTCCAGTGACTGTAGACGCGGCACCCGTGGCTCCAGTTGGTCCTGTTGGTCCACGGGAACCCGTAACCCCAGTAGCACCAAACCCCGTCATCCCCGTTGGACCAGTAACGGTACTTGAAGCTCCTGTTGGTCCGGTGATTGACAATCCGGTGGCTCCGGTTGGCCCCGTGATAGTGGAGGACGCCCCAGTGGCCCCGGTAACAGATGTACCGATTGGTCCGGTGGGTCCAGTGACTACACTTGCCGATCCCGTGTGACCGGTGCTTCCGGTTGGCCCCCGAATCCCAGTTGGTCCAGTAGCCCCAAAACCAGTTGATCCGGTTGATCCGGTATACCCTGTATTTCCCGTCGTACCGGTTGGACCCGTAAAGGACACCCCATCCGCTCCGGTTGGACCAGTAATAGTGGAGGAAGCTCCCGTATTTCCCGTCGGGCCGGTGTTTCCCGTTGGACCGGTGACAATCGATGCAGCACCCGTATGCCCCGTTAGGCCTGTTGGGCCACGGGCACCCGTGGCTCCGGTAACGGAAAGTCCATTTTCCCCATCCGCTCCGGTTGGGCCTGTTGGACCAACAGGTAGGTCAGCAATTTGAGATCCAGCCATGTGTAATTACTCCACTATGTCGTTTCTGTATTCGATCTGTTCCCAAGTCCAGCCCATCATCTTCAATTCAAAAAGGCAGTACAAGAGGGTTTCCGTGATGCGTGATGTGAAATTCGGATGCTTCTCGGCAATCAATGCTTTCTCTTTATACTCGATTGCCTCTAGCTTAGGCCACACACCGTCAGGAATAGTATCACCGGCAAGCTGACACAAAAGTTTAGACGCTTCCAAATACTCATTCTCTAGTTCCATACGTTCTTGCAGTTTGATTGCTATCTGCGGATCAACAACAGATTCTTCGATATCTGGTGTGTTGCCATCAGCAAGCCATTGAAGATGCTCTTGATAATCCGAATTATTGATACAAAACGGAATACTTGCCCCATCATCTCTGATAATACCTGCATAGTTAGATATTACTTTATACTTCTTCATGTCATATCTCCGCTGTAAATTCGATGTACGCTGTGGTATTGTTGTTAGCTACAAGTTCACAACCTAAACCTGCTGTCCCGGAAGAAACTGTGATGTAGATATGTGCAACTCCGTTTGAGGATGAACTTGAACTTGACATCCCGGTCGGACCAGTGAGATTTGTGCTATTGGTCCCCCATTGACAGGTAAAATTACCAACGGCATTAAAGGTTGGGACAGAATACATTGGGACGGGCAACGGGATTCCTAGTACTGCTTGTGTTGTGGAGCTTAAAGCACCCATGCCAAATGGGGAATACGTGGTTTCTGCGGTTTTACGATAATAATGCGCCAGACAAAGTGCCAACTCCACCCCATAAGGTCTTTGTTCAAAAGGAGTTGCAATACTCCCGGCCTCCAACTGAACTTGAGCAATATCAAATGTTCCGGATTGGTGTCCCAAAGAATCAGTACGGGCATCCATATCCGTGCCTGCATCAAGCCATATCCGCAAATCCAAACTACCCCCCACCCCCATCGTTCCCCCAGAAAGAGAAGGTATACTAACGGGCACTGTGATTTTAGTCCATGTTGATGTTATGCCTACTTTAGTTACACCTATCGCAGTAATGTAGGAACCACCCGCTCCAAAGTTTTGACAAAACTCAACAGAAAGGTTTTTGTTGGTGTTGGCTTTAGCGTAAAAGCTCAAAACGGCATTCTGAGCTGCAAAGGTTCGCACATTTTTGATCTTTTGCATTAGGTAAGCATAATCGTTTGACGCCGTCCCCGCAGATACAACAGACCTGAGAAAATACGTTGGCTCATAAGGGACATCTGTTTGTGCCATCGTAAAGGCTTCACGGGAATGTGCTATTGTGGTGGCGACCGCAGATGTGGCTGAACTGGTCCATCTGTCTGCTAAATACCCACCAGCACCGGCACTCAAACTCGTTCCACGTTGCCAAAAATCAAAGTTGCCGTTGATCATTACATTTTTGCCAAAGGTGGGGGGAACCCACAAAGCAGAATTAGCACCGATCCCCATCGGCACGGTTCCGGTTGCCCCGGTGAACGAACCTGTTGGACCGATGTCACCGGTTGCCCCCGTTGGACCGACCACCGTACTTGCAGCACCGGTTGCTCCTGTTGGACCAGTGGGGCCATCAGATGGTCCGGTTGGACCGATGTCACCAGTTGCCCCCGTGACAGATGGACCGGTCGGGCCGGTTACCGGATCAAAGTACTGCAATCCCGTCGCACCAGAAGCAACTCCAAGCAACTGCCCATACGTCCCAATCGACAACCGGTTCATCCCCGTGGGGCCACGGAACCATGTATCCCCCACGGCATCCTCACCAAGTTGGGGAGACCCGTAAATAACAGTCATACCCGTAGACACTATAGGGGCATCTGGGCATATCACATTTGAGATATGTAGTATAGGACTATTTGCGGATCGGGAAATACATGCCGTCGCATAAGATGCCGAACGGATATACGTATTATTCAAATAACTGGTATATGTGGCCGTGAGTCGAATAGCTGGTTTAGAATTTCCGGAATGGCTGATGAGACAATTAGACATTACGAAGTTATTTCCAGAAGCACCAAATTCTTCAACTACGTATCCATTTGCACCAGAAGCCAGATAACAACCTTCCACCCTACCCGTCCCCCAATACATACAAGTGTTTGCTGATTGTACACGACAAGAAAGTAACAGACCATCAACACGCAGCACAGCATAATCAGCGGAATTGATCACACACCCTTCGACCACACCATTTGATTCAATGTTCTGTATCCCTCGTGCCGTCGCTGTATACACCTCGCAGGAGTACAACCGCCCCTGTATGGAGGAGACAATATACCCTGCACCAGAATACGTTGATTCCAAAAAACAATCAAAAGCGGAACTATAGATAGTATCAATGCACTTTGTCGATGCTGTTGTGAAATAGCAGGATTGAATAAAACTCGTCCGTGCATTTGCCGCGCTGGATTCCGTAAAACATGCCGTGCCACTTGCACCACATGTCAATTGCATTCCAAAAATACTGGCATCAGCCGCAGTCTTGTTGATGCAATACCCGGTTGAATTCGTGTATACTTCCGCTGTGCCGATTCCAGCAGACGCAATGTCAATATAACTGGTGTTCATTGCTAATTGTTCAGTATACCGTCCTGGATATACCTTGACCAGAATCCGATTTGTGGCAGAAGGCGAAAGCGTCTTGGCATAAGTATAAGCGTCCTGAATTGATGTGTACATGCCGCCGGACAGGGCAACCGTGACAACGGAGGCATATGTGGGTTGGGCACCGGTGGGTCCAGTATTGCCCGTGGGGCCGGTGACTACACTTGCTGCACCCGTATCCCCAGTCGGTCCAGTAACCGTAGATGGCTCACCCGTATCGCCAGTTGGACCCGTATCCCCAGTGTCTCCGGTTGACCCGGTTGGACCCCCTGGATCGCCTGTTGGACCTGTAACTGAAGCCCCGGTTGGACCGGTATTCCCCGTTGGACCGGTGACCGTTGATGCTTCTCCCGTATCCCCCGTTGGACCGATGTCACCAGTTGGACCTGTAACTACCGAAGACGCCCCAGTATCGCCAGTAGGACCGATAACGGTGGATGCGGCACCAGTTGGGCCGGTTGGACCCGTATTTCCGGTTGACCCTGTAACAGTACTCGCTGCACCCACCGATCCGGTTGGACCTGTATTTCCGGTTGGACCTGTTACCACACTGCTCGCACCTGTATTTCCTGTTGGACCCGTAACTGTACTTGACGCACCGGTATGCCCAGTTGGTCCTGTAACTGTACTCGCCGCCCCCGTTGCACCGGTCGGACCCGTTGGTCCATCGGTTGGACCGGTCGGACCCGTTGGTCCATCGGTTGGACCGGTTGGACCGGTAACCATACTTGCTGCACCGGTATTGCCCGTTGGACCGGTCACGGTGGATGCCGCCCCGGTTGGTCCAGTTGCCCCTGTCGGTGCCCCTAAAGGCCCAGTCGGTCCGATGTCACCGGTTGGACCTGTAGCCCCTCTAAAATCGTTTACTCCCCACGCGGGAAAATCGATCACTTCCACGGTATTTGCATCAATCACGCGGAACATTGCACGTACGTACCCCCCTAAAGCAGGACGCGTTTCCGTGTACCCTCCGGGAATGGTATCGGAAACAAAAGCAACTGGACCCGCAAAGCCATGTCCCGTCCAGCTATGCTTCCCCAATTGGATCACCTTGAAAGTTTCCGTCGAAGGAACGGCGGACAACATTCCAATCACTTCCACCCTCTCCGCCGTGTCCCCCTCGGCAAGGATAAAGGAACCATCCGCAAGTTTGGTAATCGGTTTGTGCAGATCGGAAACCGTAAAGCCGTGACTGGCTTTAGTGATAGTCAATTCAACAGCATCCCCTGCGGCAGCACTGCCGGTTGGCCCTGTTGCCCCATAGCCAGTTGGACCGGTAACGGAAGCCCCTGTTGGTCCGGTTGCCCCAGTCCTTCCCAATACCCCCAACGCCCGCATCGCTGCCGTATACGTTCCGGTGATTGCCATTGTCGTTTTCCTGTCCTATTTACGATGCGTTTTCAATTACTCGAACGGGCGTCTTGGGATCAACTTCATACTCCACTCCGTCCACGGTGATTGTCAAACTGGCAATCATTGTGGAATCAGTCAGTGTCGCCGTTTGAAGGGACGTTAGGAAGATTACAATCACAAGTGGATCGCCATCTGTAACAGTCCCCATGGTAATCGTCCCATCGGAGAGGAGACACTGGAACACCACTGGGCCGGTAAGAGTTTGGCGCAACGTGAACGTGATCTCCTCCGGTACGGCGGGGGTTGCCCCCTGTACGTCAATAATCTCCACGATGGGTTCCCATGCCAGCCCAATGTATATTGATCCCAGTTCCATCTTATTTTACCTCAGTGTTCAGCATTTCCTGTACCTTGGTGTTTTCCACGAACATCATTTCTGCAATCCCATCATTCCGTCCGTATGTGGCCAATACCCCTGTACGGTGCGCGACCAATCCAGAACAGAACTCGATTGTGTGGGGTTCCCGGAAATGGAACGGGGCAGACACCTTCTTCAGCATCAAGTTTTCATCTGTCCAACAGAACCGGTGCATGTACGTCCTCCGGGTGTGCCCTGGCAGCATAGTGACCTCATGGATAATATATAGCCAACCCCCATTCCACTTTATTGGGGCAGACCCACCCCGGAACCCGCTCAAGTCCATTTGGAACTGGTGTGAAATAACCGTCTTGTTCAAATCCGTGACCGTATAAGGGGAATGGGAATAAATCACGCGTTTTTCCCCATGCTCAAAAGTACCCCCGAACACCAACCAATTCTTCTCCGTGTGCCCGCTCGTGGATAACGGTTTGGCTTCCTCGCATTTCCCCGTACTCAAGTCCCATCGGAACTGCCACATGGTGGGGTATTGATAATACATATCACACCGAACTCCCAATCCCTTTACGCCACATCCCCAATCGGAACAGAGACGAACGTCTTCAATCCCCTGAATCTGTGCATCATGGTTATGCGGTTCGGGTGTGTTTAACTCCACCTCCCAAATGGGCTTCAGATCCATATCCAGGGTCACCAATAGGTTCCGGGTTCGCACCTTGTCCCCGAATCCATAGTAACCCCCCTGGGGATTGATCTTGTAATTAACCATTCGAAGGTTTAACAAGTAATCTGTCCCGTGCTTGATAATCGATGGGTTACAGAAGGACCAACCCTCTGGGGGCGTCCGGGGAACGGAGAGAGGAACCCCGGCCAGAGGGTTGGTGTACCATGAGAGGTTTCGAAGTGCTTCCTCCCGCGTTGTTTTATCCTGCCCGAAAAAGTGTAGGCTATCCGCAGATTTTCCCGCATCAGTTCTCTGCCCAATAAAGTACCCGTGTATCGAAGCGAATCGCAAGAAACTGTCGTAATAAGCCTCTTTTTCAACAAACAGAAGGTCTCCCGTGGGATAAGCGGTGGACAGTCCCGCTTTCGCAGTCCAATAGGCACGGGCGTGATCGTTCCGGGCATGATAGATCCCTGCCATCTTCAGCAGGGGTTCGTTCCGCCACGGACGGGAAGCCCACGCACCCGCGTATTCGTCCAACGCTTCGTTCGTCTTGCCCAGCTTTTCCAAACACATCCCGATGCAATATCGGGAATACCAGACTTCCTCATCCCACCCGCCTACGTGTACCCGCTTGCGGTAGTAAACCAGTGCTTCGGAGGTCTTCCCCATGTCCCTCAGAGTGTGCCCAAGGTAGAACAACGTCCGGGCGTCCATGGGGGTTTCCTTGAGCTGTGCCTGAAGGAGTTTTTCATCGCGGGGCAGCTTGTCCGCCTTGCACCCGCCGTCCCCCTTGTCATCGATCCACAGCGTCTTGAGTGTCCCCTTGGCGGCTATGCCGTGATCCAGATACTCATGCGTATAGCACTTATAGGTGGCGGAGATTGATGAACGGATCAACCGGACGTTACTGTAGGCAATACCCCCACCCCGCTGTTCCAATAGGATCACATCATCGTTCAGTTGGGATGGGTTGAACCCGGCGTCCACCAAGATCATATCCCCGTCCAGCAGGAGCATCCACGTCTCTTCCCGGCACAATCCCCATTTATCAATAGCATCCCGTCCGTGCTTAAGGGCTAGCGTCCGGTTGTGCCCAAAGTTTTTCCATTCGTCCCCATACGCACGGAATGGGATGGAATCTCCGCAAGCATCTGTCGCTTTTTGAAGGGTGTCGTCCGTGCTTCCCGTGTCGCATACGACCACGTACTTGGCGGCACTAAAAGCGGATTGGAGCATTCGTTGGATGATTGCCCCTTCATTTTTGACCATCGTAACCAGTACTACGTTTTTCATTTGATCAGCAATGCCTCTCCACGTTTCGATTTTCCGGTCAGGAGGAATCCACCGAATCCCGATTCGGATACAAAGTCGTTCACCGCCCAGTGTACTTCCGTGTTGTCCTCGTAATCGTCCACCAACAAGGCCTTGTTCGCCATCGGCCAAAAGGTTTGCAAATCACGGACGCACCCCCGATAAGAGTGATCAGCGTCCACGTGGATAAAATCATAGTCAGACCAATCAGGACGGAATCCCGCCTGCGTATTACCCTCGTACAGGGTGATGGTCTTGTCAGGGTGCTCCTGTTCCAACATCCGTCGGGCATCCCCCATGGTGGGACGTACCCATCCACCGTACTTGGGATCGTTGACGTCAATACCAGCATAGTGGGTAACGGAAGAACAGCAAAGGAAGGCGTGTGCCGAGTAACCGAATCGAACCCCAATTTCCAATATAGTCTTGGGTTGAATCAGCTCACAGATCCGGCACTTGTCCTGGTAGTACCGGTGCCACTCCGGGGTATGGAAGTTTACCCACGTGGTGTCCTCCGGTGCCAGCACCCTTAGTTTCCAGTATTCGAAGTCCGGGAAGTCCATCTGCGTCTCTCCTTGGTTTAACCATCTACTCACGTTAACCCCTTCACGCCCGTGTCGGGGACTTACTGGAATATAAAGCCTCCGGGGATATCTCCTTTAACCGTAATAAAAGAAGTGTTTGCCTGATAGTAATACCCGGCTCGTTCAAATAATGAAAAATCATCTTGAATAAGGGTTGGGTTTACATTATCCCCCCATGTTTCTAAAGTAACATCATCAAATACATAATCATCTAAAGAATCATACCTTTTATATTGATTTTCAAGTATCTCTGGATTATCCCGATTTACATAAAGGCCATTCCCCCTTAATTTAATAAACACCGATACTCGTTTTTTAAAAGATGTTTCAAGTATATTCAGTTTGCAGATAGTTCGAAACCTCACTAGGAAAAAATTGTTATGATAATTTCTCTCTCCAAAATGAAGTATATTTGGTTGATCATGTGTTGATTCATCACTCCACACATGATCATGAAATGCCTGCACCGCAATGTCCCAAGGATAATAATTACTCGCTGAATTTCTCCATGCTATTGTAAAGGACACTCCCGCATAAGACTGTCCCCAAAACCAATAAAGTTCATTTAGCAGTATTTTGGATTGGTACAGCCAGTTACTCAAGGAAGGATTTTCCGCATTTATACTTATACCAAAGTAGGGGGAAAACCCCAACCGAGTTAGCAAAGTATTTCTGCTTTCGATACATGGCAAGTAATCTGATAATCCTTCTGGATCAGATATAACATGGGTAGCCGTTAAAGCATAGATCAATTGATCTAAATCGTATATCCCCTGTTGTCCAGAAATACTTCGATTCCTGAAAAGTTGCCATTTATTAAAGATGTTAGTAGAAAAAACATCAGTACCGCTTTTTAGTAAATAACGTTCGTAAACAGCCTGTCGGATGGCTTCAATATACGGAAGTAGTGTTGGGGCATTTGTCAATCCTTCCAACGTCCAATCCAAAACACCGGATTCCGTTCCATCATCCCAATGTTCCCAATCAGTAAAGGTGATCGCCATATCAGTACCACCTTGCCACGTCAACCGTCCATTGTTTCGTACCAGCCCATTTCAGTTTTGTAGCCCAAAGCAGGGTATTAACCGGGATCACCGCCCCAGTGGCAATCTGAAGCACCTTGATCGTCACCCCGGTTTCCGTCGCCATTGCGTCCACCCCGTTTGCGTATACGCTCCCCACATGATCTGTCCCGGAACCGGACGTGATCTTTACCGGGGTCATTCCACCACCCGTCCCCAGGATCGGTAAGTCAATATCTCCCCAATGGTACTGCGTCACTTCCCCATCTTCCGCTACAAAAGCCAGTTGGATGAATACATCCGTGTACCCGGTCTGAACGCCCACTAGGTTAGCGGGTGCCGCGATAGATTGATAAAGTACAGCGGTGATCCCCGTGTACGCATCCGGTATCCGAATCTTGACGCTGATAAACCCCCCTTGGACTTGGTCAAAATCGTCAGCGTCCACTTCCAAAAATGAAACAGCGTATCCGGCCACTTGTGTCCGCACCCGTCCCGCCTTCTCCGACGTGGCAACGGTGCTGTTCATCCCCTCGTCAGCCCACTCCTTCCCACAGCACACGCGGAAAAACCATGTGTCAGTTTCCTCATCCTCCAGCCATGAAAATACCGTGAAGGGGAAAGCCGGGGGGTTGGAGTTCTCCGACCACCCCTTACCGGGCACAGCGATCCCCTTGGTTGACGGCAGATCGTTTACCCGCTGAATCGTGTCCCGAATCTGCTGTACCGCTGTTTGTGATAGTTTTACGCCAGCCATAGGGGTAAGTCCTTAGTCCATGTAGCGGTTGCGGAGATCCACCCAGGATATGGGCTTGTACACGCGGAAGTCTGTGTATACGCTTTCGGAAGCTGCTGCGTCTGCCGCAAGGGGGATACCCAACGCCCCCAACCGGACGGGCTTGTCGATGTTCTTGTCCTGTGGGCTTTTGACCTTGATGTTAGTGTTGAGATCGGAAAGACGGATAGGACGAATACCGTCTGAAAAAGTCCCACGAAAGCCCCGCTCTAAAACGGACGACTTCCACGTGTCGGGGTTATACACGACTTCTGCTGTGATCAGATAATAGTCCACGTTTCCCCCATTGTCGTAATAGGGTTCAGGGTTCAGGGATCGGAGGACCAGGGTGTACGGGGGGTATGGGGTTCCGTCGATCTCACATTCCCCTTTGTTCATCGTGTTCTGGTACGTGAGGATGTCTGCAGCGGTGAAGCCGGTACGCTTCTTGGTAATCGCGATCACAAGAAGCATCTTGGAAATCATCAACGGGGGATCGTACGGATCATTGACCAGATTCAATACGGGCACCGTCAAGTTCCCGTCCACATCATAACTATTCTCTGCCACCACTTCCGTCTTCTCCCCCCTGTACCGATACCGGATATGTCGGTTGGCGTCTGGGGAAAGGGATGTGCCATATACAGTGGTGTACGTGGCTTCCACCGTCCACTTGGTTCCGTTGTCCGGGTCTTGCTCGGCAGACATCCGCGTGAGGACGGTTCCATGCTCCCCGCTGTCCCCCATAGCGGGAAGTCCGGCCAACTCCAGGATTGTGTACGGGGTGTCCTGATCGTCGGCTTGGATCACCACGAATCGCTTGATGTATTCGGTGCTGTTCTGCTGGATCGCACCTTTGGGTGCCCACGCCGGGTATATGCCTACTTCAGCCATGTTACAATCCATCCACTGTTTGTTCGTTTGCTATTGCGCTGGACATAGTCCCGGTATTCTCTGCGGTGGTCTTCAGGTAGGCCAACACGTCCTTCTGCCACGTCTCATCGAACCGCTGATTGGTAGTGGTGAATGCTTCCACCGATCCCCGCGTGGCCGCTCCCGCATACTGACGCATCCCCACGTCCATGGGGGTTTCCCCCTTGGTGAAGAAGTCTGATGGTGTTCCGCCCATCCCCTTCCACGGTTTTACCACAGCCCCTTTTTCCACTGCTGCGCGAAAAACATTAGCAATTGCCACACCCCAACGTCCAAACAAGTCCCCCCACATATTCTTCCCGTTCCAAAAATCGTCCCTTGCTTTAATTACGGCGTCTCTGAATCCGTTGGCTGCTTCCAGGAGGGGGTTCTTAAAGTCGGGCATTTCCAATACGGAACGCTTGTCCTTGACCAAATTTGAGAGTTCATTCATCCGCATCTTCTGCCGGGTAAACAGATCGTCCCAGTTCTCATTCCCGCCCCATAACGAGGAGAAAGCATTGGAGAACACCTCTCCAATATCTTTTCCAATTTGTTTGGCTACTTCCCACATGAGCTTCAATACGGTCTTCCAATTGTTGCTCATCCATTCAAAGTCCGATCCAATCTGGTCAACCAACCAACCGAAAGCATCAGATACGTTTTCCAGGCTCAGCACAACAATATCTGCGATGAACTGGAACACCGCTTTAACTCCCCGGTAGATCAATTCAAAGATATTTAGGATCATCACGGAACCCCGCGTAAACTTCTCCACCAGATCCGCAAAGAACCCGATCACACGCTGAATGCCCGTCCGCTGGCCATCTTCCACTTTCTTCCATTTTTCATCCCACCAACCAAACGCGTTCCCGATTTCGTACACAGCCCAGGCAACAAGTCCCAATGTGACCAAAAAAGCACTGACGGGAACGGCCAAAGCAGCAAGGGATGGACCGTAAGCAAGTAAAGCGCTAAACACTAGCAGGATTGGTCCGATTGCGGCTGTAGCAGCAATGACGAACAGGATCATACGTGAAGCGGAACCATCCAACGATGCCATTGTCTGTATCAAGGAATCCAGTTCCTTTTTCGCCCACTGCATCGCATCCTTCAATTGGAAAGCATCGATGATCATCTGACCCGCAGTCTCTTTGTAGTCAGAGATTGAACTCGTGAGCTGTGCCCAGTACTTGGCAAAGGAGGTGTCCCGTGCCCACGCACCCTGCATCTCCTTGGTCTTCTCCTGGATCAATGACAGTATGGTTGCCGCCTTGGCTTGTTCCATCGTCTCATACCTTACCCCCCGGATTGTGTCTGCTTCCAGCCGCATCTTGATCATACTTTCATCAATGGAAATACCCAACGGACGCAACCCACGGGTCATGCCATTGAGTGAAAAAGAAAGGGTATTGACCACTTCAGCGGATTGTCCTGCCTTCCCCTTGAACGCGGCGATGTCTGTGCCCATCTGTTGGAGCTGTGCTGACATCCCCAATGCGGCTTTGTCTCCGAACCCGAACCCCTTCAGGCGTGCCCCAGTGGAAGCCATTCCCTTCATCAGATCGTCCGTCGCAAGCCCGAAGGATCGTCCCATGCCCTTAGCAGTGTCGGTGGCGTCCCCCTTAATAGCGGCAAACACGGACTCAAAAGCAATCTGCGTTTCCTCTGCCGACGCTCCCGCATGTACAGCGAAGCCGGCAAACGCCATCACTGGGGTCGTGATCGCAAGGGACATCGTACGCCCCAGGGAACTCATCTGGTCCTGTACCCCCGCCAAGGAGGTTGTGACCTTTCGGACGCCCCCTTCGAAGGTGGACGTATCCAGTCCGATTTTGGCGATCATGGTTCCGATTATCATTTGAGCTTCTTCGCCTCTTTGTTGTGCTGAACCCGGAAGGACATAAGCATCGCCTTCGCCCGTTGCATCCGTTCCTCTTGGGAAGTGTTGCCAGTCTTTTCAAACCTGAGCAGGTAGTCCTTCAACTCTCCAGCCTTCTTACCGTGGAGCATTCCAACCATGTTGTGGATCAGGTTCGCAAACAGGTAGTCGATTTTCTGGGGTTCCCGTTCCTGCTCCTCCCGCTCAATCAAGTATGCAATCCATTCCGGGTATTCGGAAGCGGGAACCCGCTCACGTGCTTCCTTGACGGTGCAATGAAGGGTCTCCGCTATTCGGAACCACCACCACCTTCTTGGGTCTCCGGTGAGTTTCCCCGGATTCCCTCCAGGTCTTTTTCGTCCACACCGTTCATCTCCATGGCGATCTTGAGCAACCGTGCCGCCGCTTTGCTCGACTTGTTACTCAGTGCCGTGATGTCGCTTTCGGTGAACATGGGGACAAGGACGCCAGTGGACGAGGATACTTCCACGATCACCTTCTGGAGCAGGGATGCCGTGATGCCCTTCATGTTCATCACCCCGTCCTTGTTCTTGCGGCGGTTGACGCTATTCTGCCACCCTTCCATTTCCATTGCGGATAGGGCACGCATTTGGACGCTTCCACCCCATTCGGGCACCGGGACTTCGAGCACCTGTAAGTCCTGTACCTCTAGGATCTGTTCTTTCGTGAGTAACGCCATGGTTTTCTCTCCTTCGTTGCTGGGTCTGTACTTATACGTGGGACGCCATCCCACGTGTTAAAAACTGGCTTAATTCTGGGTGATTGCCCCGGCTACTTTGACGGTAACGTCTGCCGTCATCTTGTCTTCCAGGGTTCCCGTCGGATTGTACCCGGTCATGAACCCGTCGAACGTCCAGATGGTTCCGGCAGAATCCGGGAACGTGATGGACACGACTTCCACGGCACCGTCAATCGGTGCGGCAGTGGCAGGATTGAACCCGATCTTGAGTTTCAGTTCCCCGCCTTCCACCAGCTTGCCGGGGATGTAAAGCATTGCGGCGGCACTCTGGTGCGTGACGTCCACGGACTTACGTGAACGGTTGGGGGGAGTGACATCGATGATCTCCGCTGAAAAAGCGGATGTGGCGAAGGCGATCTCAATTCCTGTTCCGATGATCATTGGCATGGTCTGTACTCCTGTTCTTCTGTTCCTTGACTCTACTCTCTACACTTGTTCCCGGACAACCGAAAAGCTCATGCTGAACGTATACCGTTGACGCTCATCTTTGCCTAATGGTAATATATCCCCCTGTTGGTTTATGATACCGTATCGCACAGCGTCCCCATCCCCCACCACTGTCTGATTGGTAATCAAACGTAAGGCACACGCGACATTCCGCGCAATGTGATACCCCGTATCGTATGTAGCAGAACGCACCGTGATCTGTACCCCCGGCTTCTCCGTGGGGGCTTTCATGGGGTCTTGATACCGATCCGGGGAAGTGCCCATGGTATCGTATACGCAGATGGCCTGAACCGGAAGATCGGGAAACAACCCTACAAATAGGTTGGTGCCCCGAATCCACAATCCGGTTTCCAAAAATCCGGCTATGTCCATAGCTGTTGAATTCATGCTATCACCGCCCGTCTTCGTATTCGTTCAAGTACTGCGTTGGTTTCGGACTTCACAGCGTTCTCCAGAAATTTCATCTTGGGGCCAGCTTTCTCGTGTACGAACACCGCATAGTACGCACCGTACCCCACGATCACGGAATCGATGTGCTTTGTGGCATCTGAGGCAATCTCCGCTTTGGACTCCCCCACCATCGTCTCAAACCCAGCGGACAGTTCCGATATGGTTTCCCCGCTTAAATGCGTGGGGTTCTTTCGCTTGGGGTTCTTGCTGTCGGTGTCCCATACTGGCGTGGGGACTGCTGCCATTGCAGATGGAATCAGGGATGCTGACGCTTTCAGGTTGCCCGTATCCACCGGGGTATTCTTCTGTGCTTTGGCCAGGATCATCAACCCCGCCTCAATGAGACCCTTACGTGTACGCCCCTGGATCTTGGCAATCTGGGAATTCAGTTCGTTTAAAACTCCCTGCACACCATCTAATTTTATGGTCACGCTGTTCACAGGTATGCCGTTCTCCACTGTTGACGCTGAGGCACATCCGGCGTAGTTTCCACCCGCTGCACCTTCCAGACCCCCGTTACACTTTCAGGATCTGCTTTTTGCGGTGTGGTAAGATCCGTCAGATTTCCCAAGTAAAGCACATCCCCGGTTGTAACAGACGGGGTATCGTGATCCACAGCAGCACTGGCCATTCGCTTCAATCCGGAAGCGTCCACGATCTCCCGTTGATCCGGTTCCCAACGACACCGGATTTCCGCAGGAGCGAGGTATGTGGGCTTACCGTAAACATCCATCGTGGACTTAGCCCACCAAACCGCTTTCTGTCGGAGGAGTTGATTGATAATGCTCATATGGTCGGAATCCCGTAGTCACTGTTGTACGTATCCCCCGTCAGCCGATCCGAAACATCAGACCCGGCAAAGTCCAGGGAAGCCTTTTGGAAATTAGCCGAATCCCTTGCAGTCAGCTTCCCGGTACGATCAAAAGCCATAGCCTGTTGCCCGTATGTGGAAGCGGACAATCGCATTCCCGTGGTCCCCTGCCGGGATTCATTCGCACGTCCAACACCAAGGGATTGTTGGCGAGGATCATTCAGACAACAGAAGTGGCAGGCCAGAAGCAGCTCCAGCATTTCCATTTCGTCATCGGACATTGCATCCGTGGCCGTAAACACGTTGGTCAACATGATATTGGCCATACGGATAAACCGCTCCACCGTCGGATCAGTCATATCCGTGGTAAAAATGGCTTTTACGTCTTCAGCATCGTTGTAATATGCCATCGTTTATACTCCTTTGCCCAGAGGAATGTACTCAATACCTGGACGCCTGACCCAGTACCGGAAGGGATCAATCACAACCGACCCTTCTGGGGGCAAATACGTTTCGGACCACGCATGCTTACACCCAATAAAATATATAGCCGGTTTCCATTCCACGGAATGATCTGGTAAAACATGCGGGTCATATACGCTGATCAGATCTTCCCGTATTCTCCGCTTCAGGTAGTGTACCACCAACCGGGAGGGACTGCCCGTGATCAAGTTTGTCTCCGGTTTGAACGCCACCCCAAGAACTACCACAGGAAGCCCGGTGGTCTGATGCTTGTTGATGATAATCCGTGCGATCCATTCCGCGTGCCCCTGCCTCGCCAGCATCACGGATTCAAATAGGTCAAAACCCAAGTCCAGCGTCTCAGCGAGATACGACATTGCGATGTTGTCTCGGGGGTGGCAGCCGCCGCCGTCGCCCATACCTGCGGACATGTACGCCGTGGAAATCAACCGCTTGTCTGCACATTTCAGCGCGTTCGTCACATCGTCCACATTGGAACCAGGGATCTTGTGGCAGATCTCCTGTAGCAGATTCACGAATCCGATCTTAAAGCTGATGTATGTGTTATACGCCACCTTGGTCAACTCTGCGGAAGGAATTGACATCCGACGTACTCCCGCCCACGGGATCGTTTCTTTGTAGAACTGCTCCACCTGATCTCCCGCCCATGGATCATCCACCCCAAGCAAGACAAATTCCGGATTCAAAAAGTCGTATACGACTGTTCCCATTGCGATGAAAAACGGATTGTAACAAATTCGGATGTGAGGGTTGACGCTACACACGGGGAGGATTTCACGGGCGACGGTACCCGGAAGGCACGTGGAAATGATGACCACGGGGGTATCCCGAACAACCCACGGAACGAGACTACCCACTGCACGTACAAGGTGGATGTAGTCAAAGTCTGCGCGGGATGGGGGGAGTGGCGTAACCCCCTCAAATTGCGGCTGGTGAGGCGTCTGAATCGCGACAAAGATAATCTCGGCGTCCCTCACCGTCCCTTCTAGCGTGTCGAATTTGATAGTGCTACTGGCCAGTAAAGCGTCGAAGCCCCTAACCCCGCCATCTAGTCCAGCCTCTGCCTCTGCTGGCGGATTCTTGGACATACGCTGGGGATTTGCGTCGTACCCCGTCACGTCATGCCCCTGGTGTGCCATGGCCACGGCCACGGGCAGGCCTAACTTGCCCAGTCCAATCATCCCAACCTTCATTGTACTTTCTCCTTTTGAGCTATGATCCAATCCTGGTGATGCGGGTAATTAGGTATCGAAATCCGTTCATACAATTCAATGCCATACCCCAAAGACTTCAACAAATCCTGATACTCCTCCGGGTCACGTTGAAACATAAAACGGCTTGTCCGATACGTCCTGTCCATACTCTCCACAATGACAATCCGGTTGTCCATCCCGGCAAGGAATCCCCGGATCACTTCGTCTGGTACGTGAAGGGCAACCGTCCACAGCAGGTATGTATCTGCCGTAGGTAGTGCCCCACCCCACGGAATTTGGGCAAAGGTATGCGTGGGCAAATCGTTGTTTGCTACCCGGATGGCTTCCCCGTTGATATCCACCCCCACGTACGAATCTTTGCGGAAGTATGCGGCCAACCTCCCGATTCCGCAACCCACTTCGCAGGTCTTACCCCTGCACGTACACATAAGACGCACCACGTCGGTAGGTGCTATGTCCCATTGATTAGGGGGTGCTATGCGGTGGATGCCCTTGGGGCCACTCCAGTAATGAAGGATATCTTCAACATCAATCATACTGTCACCTTTCCTGCCCCGACCAGTGATTGAATCCGCCGTGCCTGCGCCAGCCGTTCCGGTTCCGTAGCCCGGAACTCCGCCTGATCCTCTTGCCGCTTTCGACAGGCATTCAGCCCCTCCCGATGTCTTCGATAGGTCTCATCATAGTCTGCTTTCTGGTGCGTGAAATGTCGATGTTCGATCAACACGAAAGGCAAATAGTGGGTCAACCCCGCTTTCACCCCCACGTCATGTATCCACGTATCGTTCCAGAGGAAGTGGAAATGCTCCGGGGTAAACTGACCCAGAGCAGAACACCACAACTTACTCACAATCGGAAAACAGCAGGGAAGTCCACCCCGTCCGCTTCCGTCATCACACCACATGACCCCAAGGTTGTCGGGAAACTTCCGTTGGTATACCTCTTCCACCATCAAATCCCATCCGGGGGTCTTCCAAACCAAGTCGTCATTGCCCATCATTATCAAGTCGCCCTTGGAACACGCGTATAGGTCGTTCCACGCCTTGCCTACAGTCTTGGGATCTGAGCGGAATACCTTTGTGCGGAGAAGTCCGTCCTTGCGGTCCAGTTGTTCATAGTCCGTGTTATCGTCATTGTCCACGTACATCAGCAACTCAACCCGTCCTGCGTTATTGTCCTTGATCGACTTCTGGGCACGTGCCGCTAAATCTAATCGTCCCCGTGTTGGCATCAAAACACTTATCATGCTTTTGGTCCTCCCAATTGTTCACGCGTAAAGCCGGAAAGGCTAAACACTTTACCCTTCCACTCCGGAACATGCTTTTGGAAATTCTCCTGGTACCACCCAAGTTGGTCATCCGACCCCCTGCCCCCCTCTGTATTTGGTGGGGGCCAATCGGCACCATCCTTTTTAATTTGTTCCTTGTGCTGTATCTTGGCGTGTTCCAACGGGGAACCGCAAAGGATGATCTCAGTGAACCCCATAGCCAGCCCGATCCGTATTGCCGTGTGGACGGACGAACAATCTGACCGCTCCCAGTCCCACCAATAGTCCACCCACTTGGTGAACCGTTGCCAGAATGAACAGCGGGTGCAGTGCTGAGTGAACTGATCGTGGAACTGTAGCTGTAGCTTCGTCAAGATGGAATGCACCTCATAATGATCCGTAACCACGAAATCCGCTTGTACAAACCCCGCCGCGTGTCCAATAGTCATGACCCGATATTCAGGACGGTTTTTCTTTACCCAATCAAAATCCTTTTTCCAGGATGGAGCAGAACCCACGATGGCTAGAGTGCCTTCATATCGATGGGTGTAGTTTGAATAGGCAGTGGTTTCCCCGATATTCCAGTACAACGACACCCACGGCACTTTCTGAGCGGCGATCCGGGGACGTGGATTTCCGTGAAAGCAGACAAACACTTCTTTTTCCGGAAGGCTACTCAACCACACAGGTTCCCGTTTTTCATTTAACGGTTTAAACGATGTGATGGCATTAGGGAAGGCGTCCTGGAAAAACATTTGAGGATATGTATGCCGGTAGATAAATTCCCCATCATCTGCTCTCCCCCCATCCTTTGCCAAAATATATTCCCCGTTACTTACAAATTCATTCCACACTCCATAATCTGGTTCACCTTCGGGGAAATACATTAGCCCGGATGCTGGCCTTTCGGGACGGTATAGGTCTTTCAGCATTGTCCATTTGTTTATATTGCGCAAACTCTGCATCATCCCATCAGGGTTCCGCAAAATAAACGTATCCAGATCCACAAACAGGAAGGGAAGGAAACGTCTCATTTCTGGACGGAACAATTCGATCTTGCTCCAACGCCCCGGCCAATTCTCCTGCAAAGGAACAAACCGAACCCCCTGGTATACCAGTTCCTCATACACCAGATCTGTCAAGCACACCAATTCCCAAGGGGCTTTACACTGGTCTTTCAACCGACGGTAAAGCACCCGCACATAATCCAAACTGAAGTCCCCTCCACTTTTTAACACACATACAAAAGTATTGGTCATTTCAACACCATCCCCAATTCGACCATTTTGTATCCCGTCAGTACACTATCCGGACCTGCATTTAACACTTCCACGTCCGGGAACACTGTTTTGAACTGACCCTGGAAGTCAGCAAAACACCGGAGGAACCGCTGATAGTGGGCGTCTGTATTATCATCCTTCTCCCGATACCAGTTATTGTGCCGCTTGTTCGCCGCACACTTCATATCATACCCTAACAGCACGATCCGGGACGCCCCCATGCTCGCGGCCAACTGGATTGCCAACGCCCCCGTATTGAAGTGCCACCCCAAAGCGTCCGATCCCATGGAGGTAACTTCGTTCATCTTACGGGAGGTGGCGTGCAGGTTAGGGTATCCATAGCATTCGGGGGCACACGTGATCAGCAATCCGGGGTAAGCAATACAATCCGCCTTGTGAGCGAAGTACCACGCACCGTCCCCGAAGACGGACACGGGTACAACCTCTGCCCCCAACTTGATGAAGGCATCGTTACACCCGATTACGTGACGGCCACGGAGGGGGGCGAAGTCGAATCCAACCAATGACGCACCGCCACCGATCAGAAACACTTCAGCCCCCCTCCACATGTCCGGCACCCGCCACCAGTTGGGGGTATCGTATTCCATTAGGGTTAGACGGTTAGGGACTTGACAAGGGCTTCCGCTTCAGCCTTTGACAATCGGCGGGAATTCATCGTGACGTTTGTGGACGTGTTAATCACGTTCCACGTACCAGCGGCACCCTTTTTTGTCACGAATCGGGGAAGGGTAGTTTCCATCTTAGCCGGTTCATCCCGTCTCCGTCTGGAAACTAGCGGGATAGCCTGGGGTTTCTGCGTTTCGGCGGTGGAAACCGTAATAGTACCTGGGGTGGAGTCTTCGTCCTTCAAAACTGCGGGAATACTGGGGTTTTCTTTGACCGTTTCCCCAACGCTCTTGAACCTTCCCGCCCACTCCGTGTCCAAATCGCGTTCAGACTCAATGATATCCCCCTTGCGGTACTGTTTTCCATCGATGTCCGTGTGATGCCCATTAGTAACCTGGAACCGCTTCATGTTTCTCTCCTGTTGATCAATTTCCCTCAGAAATGAAAAAGCGGGTACGGAATTCTAAGGGCTATTCCGTACCCGCTTCCAACCAACTCAGCGATTACGTGCCCACGTAATCCTAGACCGCAGCATGAACGATTCCGCACCGATTGTTGTAGTCGGATCGGATGCGGGGAACCAGCAGCGTGATGATCTTGAAGCAGTACCGCATCGGTTCCGGCTGCCACTGGATCAGGGTCGGCATGAACCCATCGATCAGTTCGATACAGTCATTGGTCAACTGCACCAGGATGACCGTCTCTGTGCCCAGGAAGTCCAGCGTGGTCACTTCCGCAATCCCGTCGATCTTGAGCAAGCGGGAGCGGAGGGTGTCGCTGGAGGTCGGGGTCGTGGTGCTGGGGAGGTAATCCTTGTCCAGCAGGGTTTCGTAGTCGCTGGAAACGTACAGCGCATACGGGCCGAACATCCGATCCGAGATCAACGTCTGCTTCATGGCAAGGACGTCGGTGATGATTTGGACGGTGGTTTTGGTGCTACCCAGCCAGCTCACCAGGGACTTGGTGTGCCGGTAAGTGTAGTTCGTCAGCCCGAAAACCGTGCCACCACCGAAGGCCAGTGCTGTGGCCGTGCCGGTGATCATCTGTTCAACCATTTCCATGCACCGACGGGAACTGACTGCCGCTTGCATCGTGTCCAGCGGAAGTCCCATGTTACGGGACGTGGCCAGCTCACGAGCGGTGAAGTCGAAGTCCTTCGTGACCAGGGGGAGCGGGAGGGACGTCAGATCGAACTGCGGTCTGTCAGCAGTTCCCTTAGTGATGGCATCCATTGTGACCTGTGCCGCACTCGTATCGCTCTGGTTCTGGTACTGGAGGATGGTGTGGTTCATCCCGTTGGGCAGGGGGAACGTCAGCCCACGATTGCGAAGGGACGCAACCACGCGCTGACGCTGAGTTGCCGCCTGGGTTACAACCTTGTCCAACAGAATCCACTCATCCTTACGGAGGGTGGCGTTGGTGACTGGCTGGGTGCCCAAAGAACCGTCGTTGTTCACGCAATTGATGTAACTGCGTCCATCTTCCGCCACGAACGGACGCAGGGCGTTCACGTTCATGTTGTTTTTCAACAGCAGATCCGCGATGGGACCACCGTTGTTGATCATTTCAATCTGTACTGCCGCTTCGTTACCCATTGTCTTCGTCTCCTTGTTCCTTGTTTCCTATTAGGTCCTGATGAATTGTGTCGGGGTTAGATCACGCGAGCAATGCAGAACCCGTCGGGGTCTACGCCGGAAGAACCACTCATGTCCACGGCCTGTTCAGACTGGAGAATGGGGTGAACCGGAACGACTGCAGCAGACGCTTCCTGAACGTACAGCTTCATGTACCCGTCACCATTGCTGACGAGCTTGGAGCCGATAGCGCAATTGACGCCGTTGGCAATACGGCAGTACACACGGTCGCCCTTGTTGAAAACGCCGCAGGTCACACGGTCGCCGGTCGTGTACGCATCCGTGATGCCTTCGCCTTGGAGACTGTTCTCAAGGGCGAACATGGCTTCAGCCGGGCCATTAGCAGTGCTGTGGGCACGGACTTTCTCGGTCGTGTCAGCATAAGCTTCGATCAGCATGCCGGGGAGGATTGTGCTTGCACACAGACGTTCCATCACGTGGGCCGGGGTGTCCAGCGCGATCTTGAAAATGTAGCTGGTGTTCGTAACGCTCATGTTTCTTTACTCCTGTTCTTGTTCCTGTTACTTCAACCTATGGTCAAATGGTGTTGGGGTTACTTCTTGGGGCTGTAGTCGGGCAATGGCAACGGGGCAATCTTCGCTTCGTTGGCCTTGGGGGCTTTGACTTCCCCGCCCTGACCCGCAAACGTCGGAACCACGGCCATCGCGGCAATCGTGTCCAGCGTCTCGAACGGCATTGCGTTCAACTGTTCGTCAGTGAACTTGTTCTTGCTGTTGGCCTTGATCGTGGCGGAAAATTCCGCACGTTTGGCCTTGACCATCTTGGTGCCCTGCTCGATGCTTTCGCGAATCTCAGCCGGTGCTGCATTCAACAATTCGTTGAAGGTCGGGGCAGGCTTCTCCACGATTGCGGGGATTTCGACTTTCTTTTCATCGGCCATGTTCTGCTTCTCCTCTGCTTCCTGGTTCAGGGTTACTGGTTCATATGTGACTTTGCGTTGCACTTGTTCCGGTTCACCATCCAACTCAACTGTGTCCGATTCTTGATCTAATATATACCCCTGTTTCCAGAGATTGGTAGATTTTCCTCCAACCTCGATTCCACCCACTTCGAAAATGCAATAGTCGGGGTACACTTCCATAACGTATGGACGCGGAACCATCCCACCCATCGGGGAATTGGAGGGGTACTTGGCCTGGACCGCTTCCCGGATGGCACAACGAACTTCGTCGTGGGACAATTCGTTGAAGGCGGGTTTCTTGCCCTTGGTCTTTTCCTTCACCTGCTTCACCCCGTCTTCCGCTTCCTCTTCTACTTCAGAGTTCTCCTCGTTCAGCCTGGGTGCTCCTGCCCCATCCGCAATCGAACATGCCCCCTTGCGATCCGGCAACAGTGCGAGGTGATCGGGACGATGGTTGGTTGTAATCTTCCGGTACTTCTTGCCGTTGAACACGGCTTCCCCTTCAGCGTTTTCCACAGGCTTGTCGTCCGTGTACAGTCCGGTGGACACTTCGATCATCTGGTTCAATTGGATCTTATCCAGCACGGGTTGGCTTACCGTCTTGCACTTCTCCACGTCCAGCCACACGTCCGACCGCAGCTTGTTCCCTTCCGGCACCCACTCTGCATTCATTAAAAAACCAACCTTCTGGGCTTCCAGCACCTTGGGGTTGCACGATCCGCAAGGCTTGCCATTCAATTCGGGGTGGTAGACCAGGACGGGTTTGTGGTTCCAGCTTTCCACGGTGGACTGCAACGCTTTGGCGGGGTAGAACAGTGGCCCTTGCGATCCATTGTGCACTCCCTCGTTGATCAGGATAGCGGGGAAGACTAGGTACGAACGTCCATCCAGTGTTTCGTTCCGAACCAACGGACTGACGTTCGTCTTGATTGCGTAGAAGCCGGACGGTGCTTGATTGGACTTTTTAGAATCTTCCTCATCCAGCCGATACTTTTTGTAAAGGGTGTCCCAAATTGGTACTGCACTTTTCTGTAATGCTCCCGTAGTCCCCATCTTGGCTTCCTCTTTATTGATACCCCCGATGATCTCCTTAAATTCTTCTAACGCCTGTTTAAAACGCTCTTTGCTTCCCCCCTCCACACCGGCACTACCTCCCACCTGACCAGGGATTCCCGCGTGTCCAAAGTTTCCGCTTCCGGGTCCACCATTGATAACACTATCTCCTCGTGGCATCGTCTCATCTCCTTCACTTTTGGGTTGACGGTTCAATCACTTAGTGGTTAATATAGTACCCATCTTTTTGTTCTTTGGTGCCTTGACGATGATCTCTGTCTTCTTTGCGAGCTTCATCATGCTCTTGTCCATGCTGATCGGAATTGTCTTTACCCCATGATCCCTCAAGTACGCAAACCGGTGCCGACCATTCGTAAATTCAATAGTGCCCGTCCGGGGGGATACCCCAACTTCGGACATGATAACGGATTCCCCCGTCTCCAGGAATTTACCGAACCGTTCATACCGTCCCTTTATCCCACCAACCCCACCGGGGGCTACGTACATCTCAGGGTCTTTCTTCCACAGACGGTCAAAGGCTTCCACGTCAACCCACACAACTTTATCTCCCGACCTACGTGCCCTTTCCGGCATTGTCCATTCGACTTCGGGAATTCCCATTTCCTCCTCCGGGATTCCCTCCTCCACGTCCGTTTCCGGTTCCTTCACTGGTTCTTCCGGCTTTTCTTCGGACAGATCAGGCAAGTGCGGAATCCAGGTGCAACGGCAGTTGGGGTGGAGGGGAAGCATTTCCCTTGCGCCCGCCAACGTGAACACCTTCCCCTCCATAGCGTGACACTTAGGGCACACCCGCTCATCGTCCGCAGTGCTCCACTCCGCTTCCACCTCCACGTCCTCCAACCCCAACGCCTGGAACGTGTTCAGCTTCGATTCAGCATGTGCACGAATCACTTCGGTACGAGCAATCATCCTTGCCCGTGCAATTCCAATTCCACTTACCGTGTCCCGCATCTTCCGTGCCAATACGTTGGGGTTTTGCCCCTCGCTTATCCCCTGTGACAACACACGACTGATCCCTGCGTCCATGACATTCGTTATACCCTTCAAATCACTGTACGTCCGGGTGTAAAGCATCTCCACGGCATCCTTGTGAATCGGGAGTAGCATGGAGTGATTGATGAACGCCTGAGGGTCAGGGCCAATCAGTCCGGGGATGTCAGGCTGCACCTCCTTGAGCTTGGATTCGTTGGCCTTGAAAAAGCTGTAGGATTGTGCGATTGATTTCTTATACGCCGATTGAATATACCCGTCCGTCCATCGGCTGGACTTCCCCGTGGGCCCCGGCTTGACCGTACCCAGGATGTCGAACGTCTCCTGCTCCTTCAACCAGTCCATGAACCCTTGATGCTTCTCCGGGTTGCTACTGAACTGGAAGTTACCCGGACGAGCCAACATTTTCAGCGGGTTGACCTTCTCCTTCAGCCCAAGCATGTCCTGCGTCACCAGTGCGTCGGTGATCGCCTTGGACAATTGAGTGAATCGTCGGTTGACTTCCGCTATGAACTGCCGACGGATAAGCGTGGTGTCCGTCGGGTCTAGTTTCTTCGCCAATGTGGCCATATTACTGCCCTTTTAAACGTCGAAGGGGATACCCCTGGTAGAAGGTATCCCCCCACTCTCTCCTCGTTATTTGCCTCGCTTACGTGGGGGTTTCGGCGTGCCCTGTTCCTCTGTCGGGGGTTCCTCTTCCTTGGATGGGACTTCCGGGGGCGGGGTTTCCCCCTCCACCACGGGTTCTTCAGGTGTCTGCTCTTCGGCGATCAGATTGATGGCGTTCCCGTCCGCTCCCGCAATCATCTCTTCCGCTTCCCACCGTTCAAACCCCAACACACGCACCAAGAAGTCCGTGGGGGATACCAAACCACTCACCCCGCCACTGATGTACGCCCCCATAGCCTGGGTTCGCTGAAGCCCGACGGACGCCATTGCCGCCGCATCCATTTCGTTGGCTTCCGGCCACTCTACCCAGAACGTCCCCTTGCGCGGTTCCGGCAGCACCCCTGCATTGCAACACAAACGGGCAAAAGGTTTGATAATCGTCGGGGTGGCATACTTGGACCGTCGTCGTTTGAGCTTCTGGTGCCAACCGCGTTCGTCCTGGCTGCTGGCCAACTCCCCGCGTTCACTCCCCAGCAGGATTCGCATAGGGATGCCCGTAAACGCGCTGATGAACTGGAGTTGAATATTGATATGAGATTGAGGATCGGCCACTGCCCCGCCCAGTTCCTTGACGTCGATTCCCTGGGTTATCAAATACCGCTGAATCCCATGGATGTAATCCTGCATCTTTGCCTTCAACGTGTCTGAATCCGTCAATTCTGCTTCCGGGTTGACATTCAAACTGAACCCCTTGAACGCCCCCTGCCAGAACATCTCAGCGGAACAACCCAAGACCTTGTGTGCATCAAACAACCGATTCCACACGCCCTGAAGCCGGGGGGTTCCCAGCACCAGGGATGATTGAAGCCCATCGGCCACATGCAACACGCGTGTGTAGTGGGCAATGATGCTGGTAGAAGGTTCCCCAACAGTGGCGTTCTGGGTGTTCAGTTGTTGAAGTTGAATTGAGTACAGGACGGGCTTACCATACCGGGGGCTTCGGATATCATTGTCCCACTGACTAATACTAATTCCCGCCTCACTCAATGGCCGTAAGTAGGTAATCCTCGCCCCCGCCTTCTTGACCACGGGTTGACTGGGGTCTAGTCCGTCGTCCAGCCCCACTAGCAGCACTCCGAATTGGCCGATACCCGCCTGACGGTCAACTCGCTGAAAGAACGTGTTCAGTTCCAGTTCGTCCGTCAATTCCTCCCACGCTGTTTCAAACTCCGTCTGGGCTGACGGGATGTTGCGGGTAGATCCGGGCTTATCCTCCCTCACCACCGGATCAGCCTCCCACGTGCCATCCGGGTACGCATTGACAATTGTCTGGGCTATGTCCCCCCGGTCATACAGATCCTGGTACTGCTGGATAGTGAGGAGCTTGTCCCACCCGCAGGAAACGTACATATCCCGCTTGCCACCGAAGGACTGCCCTAAGAGGGAACCTAATCCCATACGAGATATGGCCAGTTCCAACATCTTCATCCGCGTGGGATCTTCGTTCATCACGGTCTGTTTGTCGCCTCTGGACATGGGACGTTCTCCTTTATTCTATGTTATGTGGGGTCAATCCTAAGCCTTAATATAACCTAGAATGGAAAAGCCCCCGTCATCCATCCTCCGTCCATGGGATACCACACTTCTTTACGTGGCCGTGAGATCCGGGGGGCTTGGTGTAAGTATTCAGTTGTGTGGTTTCCTACATACCGTCCTCCTTTGGCTTTCCAGCCTTGTTACTGCCCTTTTTAGCTTCTACACTTCCCAACCCGATACTCATATGGGTCAGCCCCTACAGGCTTATTATACGGGGGTATCACCACTCGCTTTCGACACTGGGTTGTGGGGTCTGAATCCCCCGAACCTTGTTTACGTACTTCTGCCACTCCTGCTTTTCGTGTTCGATCTTCATGTGCAACAAAGTGTTTCGATGAGCTTCCGTAACACATCCCACTTTGATACAATCAGCCCAGTACATTACAGCAGAAGGTCTGTGCCAACACCAACTATGTTCCCCGTAGTACTCATCCATTCCTAAATTGCCGGTATACCCGATCACCATGATCCTTCGTCCCACCGGGGGTTCCGTCTCCGGGTACGGGTGGAACGTTACGGGACGGTCCATTGGATGGGGGATTACCTCACCGCCACCTTGCGTGCTTGCTGGGCCTGGAAGTCCTTCTTGAGCTGGGACAACCGGACTGCTACCATGATCCCGTTCCGGTTCCACCATTGCTTGAAGGGCCTGTGCCTCACCATTTGCCGGAACATTCCCACCAGCTTCACTTGATTCCGTTTGATCTTCCTCAGCATCATCGTCAGTCTCCTCTTCTTGCCTATCATTTTCAGTTTCGTCCCAACACCTATCACACACCCCCAACCCTTTGATCGGGGTTCCACACATCTCACAAGTGCCGTTTATGGGTTCCCCCTTTGCCTGATTTAAATCCTCACTCACGCACCAGCAATCCGTACACAAACTATCTTCTCCCGTTTTCAAGGGAACACCACACTGCGCACAATAAGTCTTCTTGGATTCCTCCTTCGCCTTCGGGACTTCTACGGGCTTGACCCACTGCGGATACACTTCCATTCCGTCCCGTACTGCGATCACAACACGTTCCAACTCCTCGCACCGTGCTTCCATTACCTTGATTTTTTCCTCCGCTTCCCCGCGTGACCTTTCGTGGTAATCGATGTTGGCATCCATCTGGATCAACTTCGATATACGCTGTTCCGATCCCATCAGCGTCCATTCTTCATACGTCATCATTGGTTACTCTCCTTCCGCCATTCACTTTTGGTAATATGCCTTACACGCCCCTGTAAATTGATCAATCTCCCACTCATCCACCCGGTACTGAAAAGTAAGAGGAATCCTATTTGGAACTGATGACATAGGATCATACCGGGATTCCGTTTCACTCTCAGCCTGCACCTGTATCACGTATACACCATCGGGAAGATTGAGCACACGTCCGGCTGCTGGTCCATCTATCAATTTCACTTTCATATGAAGTCTCCTTTCGTTATCTATTATACGATCCTTACCCCGCAATCAACTTCCGATTCAACAACCGTCCAAACGCCCCGAATGACGTTAGTGACTGGTATGCTTCATCCAGTGCTTTCATTACTTTGAGAATGTCCACCATCTGTCCTGGTGCACATAAATCTTGCACAATGCTAACGACTGAGGTATCTAATAGAATCATCACCAAATTGGACTTCCATTCCCAATACCGCTTTTCAGCTTTCTTCCGCTGTCGCTTATTCATCCTCCACCTCCGTCTTTGCATCGTACACGCCCATGCGTTCTGAACGGCGCACACGTTCCAGGTCATCAGCAACCAACCACTGGAATTCCTCTGCGTATTTCTTGTTCTGGAATTCCACTACGTAGTACCACCGGGGAAGTTGGTGCTTACGCAGGGCTTCGTTCTCTGTGGTCAGCTTGTCAATATCCCGTCCGTATTGCAAAGCCATGGCTCTCCACGAATCCCGTTCCTCCGTCGCCGCTTTCCATTCAGGGGAAGAATGATAAACAACCTGCCCCTCATTCGTGTGCAACCGACGGCACTCTGCTTCCAATTCCTCAATCCTCCGTTCCCGTCGCAGAACCATCTGACTCCAAGCGGCACGGGAGCGATTCACTTTTCGACTACGCTTTTTCATACCCTGATCCTCCTTGACCCGGTGTACTTGCCTTGGTCCAATTGACGTGCCACAATATCCGCCATGTCGTACACAGCGTCTGCGTTGCCCTTTAGCCCGCTGATGCGAACCTTTACTTTTCCCGCCCTTTTGTAATCGCCGTTGCCACGCTTCACCCCCTCAAAGATCCCCACGCTAAACGTCTTGTATGGAGATGGGTTCCAGTCCGGATCGTGCTGTCCTTTCCACAAGTGTCTTGTCTTCTCAATCATATTGTTCTCTCCACGTGTTCCCCGTCGTCAATCGCGTGGATTGGACGGTCTTTGTTTATACCCTCTTCAAACTCCAACAAAGCCAGATTAGCAACATCAACCAGGTGTTCCCTGTTGCCGTCCACCCGGTACTGGGCCAACCGCTTCACAATGCTTATTGTACGATCCCACTGGGGCTTTCCCTTGCCGTGAAGCCGCCCATATCGGAATGCCCCCATGATCAACCGATTCCTCATCAGACGTTCAAACTCCGGTGACCACTCCGTGTCACCCAGCGTCTGGGGAACCGCGTGGGATTCCTCCAACACCAATTCGTCCTGTGGCCACCGGGACTTCCACGCTGCATCAATGAATGGGTAGTGCTTGTTAAGCATGATCGGGAAATTCCTCCACCACGTTGATGTCATGGACGATCACGGGCCAGTATTTGCGGAAGTAGGCCAACACCTGAAGCATGACTTCCCGAATCTGGGGATGAGCAGTCCTGGCTGTGCGAAGTTTCAGAATATGTCGCCATTCACGAAAGTTCGCATACATTGCGATCTGTGTCTTCAAGCAGGTGGGAAGGACTGACCGTGCGATCTGGGGCTTGACTCCATTCTCGAGCATGCCCAAGTAATGGTGTTCTGCTGTTTCCATTGACGTCTTCCATCCATGTGACAAAATGCCATCCAACCCTGGAGGTTGCACAACCGTAATCTCTCCCCCGAACTTGTCCTTGCCGTAATTACAGTACCGTGTCGATTCCTGCACGTAACTCGCCAACCGGTGACGTACCATCTCGTGGGATACCCCCCGGTCAACGACGAACAGGAACCCCACGGAAGCGAACTCCAGGGGAGCTTCGTGTTCCATGTGTGACTTAATAAATTCCTCCGTTGTCTCTCCCGGCTTAGGAGTAGACTGGTATGCCACCCGGTACGCCTTCTCAATCACGGCCAATGCATAGTCTGGGTGGCTCATCACTTCAACGGACATTTGTACGATTTTCATGGACAATCCTTTCCTTTAGAATTCGCAGACTTGTGTTGACGAACAACTTATACGCTGGCAATTACTCAAATCAGTTGGTCCGAATAGACAAGCTGAGCAAGTGTAGACCTGCTCAACAATACGTTCGTACTTGATCATCACATGTTCCGGGTAGATACGTCGAATTGAATCTCTAAACCAAGTAAGAGATTCCGGACACTCCCAATCCATTGTAAATACATGAAACTTGACAGCTGGAACCAAGTACATATCCATATTTGCAGACTTTGCTCTCCAATAGACATCCCTCCGGACTAGGAACACTTTCACTTTCACATTTTCCATCATCTTTCTACCTCCTCAATGCGTATCGCAAATGCTTCTGGTTGTCTCTTGTGCACCTCTCTGTATATTCTACGTTTGGCAACGGAATTGGACCATTCAACAAAAGCTACTTGGATGTGTCCATCGACTTTGTCAATCTTTCCATTCCTTCCAACTATCCAAACTGTATATGACAACGTAATCATATCTCATCCAGCCTTCAACTTTATTTGGAGCAACCGTCCAAACGCCCCGGACGCTGCGTCAACTTGGTCTTTGAACTGACCAACCGGGAACCACTGCAGCTCCTCAATAAATGACATGTTCCAGTTTCCCTGCCAAAGACACACATTGCCGGCGTTTACTTGGACAGAGAATGGATCCGCCCGCGTGGCCTTATCTCCAACAGGTCGATCAGCATATGCTCTGAATCCTACCAAGTTCTTAATCGTCTGCCTCGCTGAATCAAGTCCTCCGGATCCAGGTTCCTGCTCAATCCAAACTTCAACGGAAGGTCCATCCAAGTTTGCGACCATCCTGATCATATCCTCCCGCTTATCTGTCGCCCACTGCCCACGAACAACGTCCCGAATGACAAACTTCGTTCCAAGCACCAATGCCATGCGAACGCCCACGGTGAAACAGGCATTTGGATTTTTCATCTGGTCCGTCCCTGCCTTATCCCAGTATCTGACTTCTCTTACGATTTTATCGGGATACACCGTGATAATCCGAGACAGAAATTCCTCGACCTTGAACATTCCACCCTGCATCGGTATCGGCCACTGGTCGTATTGACAAGCGTAGGAATATTGGCCATTCCCTTTCGCCTCATCCAATACCCCTTTGTCCATGCGGATAGGGTCCAACAAACCATCTATATAGTTGAGCCTCAACTCAACAGGAGCAACATGTTCTGATAGTTCTGCCGGTAAACAAATGTGATATATTGGTTTACCAGCTTTTTTCTTCTCCAACCATTTTCCACTTGGATCGTCCTGCGCCAACCGCTGCATGATCAATATCGTTGGAGTTGACCGTTTATCAACTTTCCTTGTTGGTAAGGTTTCCTCCATCCAATGGTTGGCAGCCTTCAACTCAGGCTTACTGATTGCACGGTTAGGATCAAGTGGATCATCAATTATGATCAAGTGTCCATGAAATCCTGTGATTGCACCACCAGTACTTGTTGCATACCTCCAACCACCAGCACTCAACTTGAAGTATTGCTTTGCAGATTGGTCAGCACGTATATCAACATATGATCCATACCACCGTTGATACTTCTCGCTTTGGATCACATCCCGGGACTTCATACTCAAGTCGAGTGACAAGCTAAACGAATAGCTTCCACATATGGCCTGGAATGTTGGATCACGTGCGAAACACCACGCTGGAAGCATCACACTGAAGATAGTTGACTTGCTGGATCCTGGAGGCACGTTGATCAGCAAGTCGTGCTTCTTCGGTCTTCTATCTATAGATAATAAGGCAACCTCCTGCGCCACCCTACAAAGTACCTCCATGTGCCAGTTCCAGATAAGTGGCTCCTGGCAGATGGTTTCCCAGAACTCCTTCACAAATACCGGGAAGCTATCCCGTGCTATGCTGGCCTTGACTCTCTCTATTGCCTCCTCTATGCCTTCTGCCCCTCCCATCTTTATCGAAAGTGGGGGCAATTTCTTCTTTTCAACAACCTTTTTTTCCTCGGATTGACGGATTTGCTTGTTTCTTTTTAGTTTCACTAAAAAGGACGATAATCCCTTGACCTTGACCCCTCCCAAACTCACCCCCTTCTCTGTGGCCCTTACCTTCTCCCGATATATCCCGGAGGAGCGGGCCCTGCCCCTTTTCTTCTTTGGTTCTGCTTGTCGGTCCTTCATTCCTCAAATCCTTCCTGGTCGGAGAAGTCTTCTTCGGCACTTGTTTCAACTTCCTCTTCAGGCTCATCATACTTCTCGCCGCGAATCAACTGCATGCCGTACTCGTTGTCCAATACGACGGGGGTGACGCCTTCCTTCAACACGGGAGTGTTCCGGGCGAAAGGTGCGTAGTTGACCAAGTGGTGCCAACGATTGAACCGCCAGACGACTTTGACGACGTCCGGGTGTTGATCTGCTAGGGATTGAGCAAAAGCCAGCCGATGGTCCCCTCCGTTGTAGACGTTGTCCGTGTTCCCGCCCTTCATCGCATGTCCCTTGGAACCCGCTGTATCCCCCTTTTTCATCATTAAGGCGTGGAAAAGCAAGGTGCAATACCCATCCTTGAGAAGCCTGATGGAAAGGTCGGTATCCTCGTTGTACCGTCCTCTCCAACGATGGGGAAGTGAGGTATCGAGGAGGATGCAGGAGTACACGCGACTGTTCCAAAGCACTGGATCTATCTTTGAATGCCCGACAGCGCAGAACCCGATATGATGCGGACCAGCCATAGCGACATTCTGGTACCGATCGACAAAGTCCTCCATCGCGTGAAAGAACCCTCCCCCTTCCACCATCAAACGACGGGTATGATTGGCACGGTACCAATTTTGAATATTGTCATCAACAGTCCAATGCCTCTTGCACTTCTTTTCCTTCGCCCACTCCCAGATATAGTTACGAGCCGGGATGGATCCTTTCCCTAAATCGTGGAAGGGCATCTTGACGACATGCTCGGATCCAACATGCTCGCAGTACTTCTTGTATTCGTTATCTTCGACGAAGAACCGATAGTTGACACCCATCTTGTCTAAGCACTTCCCCGTTGTTTGACAATCAGCACGTCCCTTGCTCGGGATGCAGATTGGATACCGACTATCCGTCTTTGGTCCAGTATACCGATATTCTCCAGGCTTCAGCCGCTGCTGAGTTGGAAACCAAATCCCAGGAGTTGCTTCATTTATCTTAATTCCGAGCTTCTTGCCGAAAGCCAACTTGTCGTCCTTGGTCATGAAGGAAACCGTCATTGTATACTGCGGGTGCAAGTCTCCATTCTCAAACCGAGGCATTCCCCACCAATACGACTTCCAATCTGGGGGAAGGTCAAACAGTTCAACCTGCTGAGATTTCTTGTGTACCTTGCGGGCAACTTGCTTTTCCAATTCGGTCTTGGTGTACTGATTCACAGCCATGTTCACTTTCCTTTCAACATTTGGTTCAATTCCCCTTTGACAGCCCGGGCAACCTTACCCCTCCAAGTGGAAGCGTTGCACAGAAACCGAACTACAATATCCCGGGCTGTATCCATGCCATACTTTTCGTCCAAAGATTCCAGACAGGACATTGCTTGGACAAAAGGCTTTGCCGTAAAGTGCATGGGTTTCCAATCCGTGGATATCTCATCTGCGATATCACTGAGGCTTCGTTTCTTCATGTTTTCAGATCTCCTTTTCAGAATATTATACGGGTGGTTCATCCTCTTTTTTCTGGGTTGGAGCGAGCGCGAGCAGAGTACCAAGAAGCTGCTGTCGTTCTTCGACTGTGAGCTGGTCAAGACGTGATTGATCAATTTCCAATTTGACACTCTGACTGTTGACTTCAGCCGAGATTCGCATTTCCTTCGGGGCTTCCAATCCGAGCAGTCCAATAATTGCTTTCTGCACGTTCAATGCCCCGGTATAGTCTCCTGTCCCGTAGGTCTTCTGCCAAAGGTGTTCCAAGCGCGTGAGCGTGCGGTGAAAATGTTCCCGGATACTCATGGCGTACAGCTCACTTAGTTCCTTTTTCGCCGTGGTGATCAACTTCCCCGTTGCCTCTGGAGGTAGGTTGTGCTTCTTTTCCATTGCCTCCACTATCTGACGAGTGGTTTTGCCCAGGATCAAACCCTGGATCACAACGTCCATCGCACTGATTGCCGTCGGTTCGGTGACCGGCTGGACACGTATAGGTTTTCCATCCCCGCGTGGCATCAGTTGACACCTCCGTGGTTATCGGACGCAACAAACGCCTTTGGATAGCTTGTGCGCACCGTCTCAACTTCTCTCTGATGTCTCTCAAGCATCTTCCTCCACTGACTGTTCTTGTTGGGATTCACCCGGTAGAATATCGCCCCGATACTACTGGCGAACCGACACGGAAACGAATTAAACTTGATCACGTTCTCTCTCCTCTTCAAAAACCCAAATGTCTCATCAACTTCCGGGCTTCATCCTGGGGCATCTCCCCCGCATCGTGGTACATACCGGACAATTCCACACGTTCTACGTCGGCACCTAACGCTGAGAGAGATTCGGCCAAGGTGTTAGCCTGCTTATCCACTGCCTGCTTTTTCCGAGGATCCGTCTCGTTATCATACATGACAAATACTTTTTTCAACTTTGAAAGCAGAATCAACTGGTCCAAAGTCCATTCAACCCCAAAAGTATGCACCGCTCCAAGACCGAGCTTCCACACATCGACGACACCTTCAACCACAACAGCCTTTCCGATAGCTTCAGCCCAATCCCAGCCATATACGATGGACTTATGATTGACTGATTCCATGTCCTTTGGAGCAGACATATACTTGTTCTTAACGGAATTCATTACTGACCTGGTTTGCCAGCTCACCCGCTCCCCCTCAAAGTGCGTGGGGATGAAAATCCGGTTGGCGAAAAGACCTCCCATGTAGTTGATAGAGGACACACAATATGTGTCCTCGAGTTCTTGGATGTTCAACCCCCTATTCATCAGATATTGTGCGTGACAAGTCTGCAGTGGGATAACTCCCCTAGGTTCTTGGTATGTTCCCTTCGCTTTTTCGACCTGTTTCCGTTGGGGTATCTCTATCTGGACCTTTTTACGTAGTAAAGACCTGACCTTAGGTTCATCCATCCCCAAAAGTCGAGCAAGCGTGGGGATTTTCTTTTGCTTCCCGCATACCCAGCAAGAACAAGCCCCCGTCTCTCTATGTACTCCCAGATGTCCCACTTTCCCGCACACTGGGCAATCGACTTCATAAAATCCCCGATTGTTCAATGTACCCCGAGACTGGAGAAGTCGTTCGAATTCAGCGATCATTCTTCAACACTCCTTTCAAGACCTCTTCCATAAACTCGGGTACAGTCTTCCCGTTATCTTCAGCTTTGTGCTTGACCTGAAGTCGAAGATGCACGGGGAAATTCTTAATCATCCAGGGCTTCCTTTCCCCTTTGGTCTCGATTGTCTTGCGAGCCATCGTCAGATCTCCTTCAACACTTGACGTATCTCCGTGTACAGTTCACCGACAGCTTCCATCGTCCATCCGAAACGGTCCATAAGGGCTGTCCGGATCTTGGCTTTTGCCTCACGCTTTCCAACTTCATTCAAATCGTCCATGATTTCAACACACACGTCCACCACCTCATTGGCGTCCCAAGAGAGAACATTTCCAATCTCTTCAAGGAAAAAACCCGAATTGGAAGTCTCTTGGATGACTTCAACAAACTCGACTGGATCCCGATACTGGACCTTCACTTCCCGTTGACAGTAAATATGGAACGAATTCCGAAGGACCAGCACGGCAAACGTCGTGAATTTGGATTTCAAGGGATTCCACTTATTATACTTCTGGACGATAATTTGGCGTCCAAATGAATACAAATCCTCCGCCGGGTGCCCATACTTGAATGCGAACTTGTGGGCAACATCCCAGATCAGCTTATCGTTATCGATGAGGATTTGTTCCATATCTGCTCTCATTTTCATACTCCTAGTCCTTGTTATCGTTCAACCCTTGATTGTAGATCCAAACCGTTCTGAAAAGCTAATGTTTTTATTCAGTTGCCGAACCTGATCAGCATCGTAAGCCTTGCGCAGAGCGATGTTGCTTACACGCAGCTTCACGGACACGTGGTCTTCAGCGTCCGGATACTCCCACCCGTCCGCAATCATCCGGTTCAGCAGGTCAAGTGCTTGTTGGATTTTGGGGTTCATGACATTCTCCTCACTTTTCCAAAGTCACTGATTCACCAACCTTAAGGTTTTGAACAGACGCAAAGGCAACCGGGGAGGATACCTTGGAAATCCCAAACCGTGTGATGAGCATGTACCGATTACCGTTCTTGCGGTCTACTGCTTGCGCATACAAATTTAAAAATATCGGATAACTCTCGTTCGTACTCAGAGCCAACCGCTCGTCCAACTTGTCCCCGTTCTGCCAGTACCCAATATCTGACTTTGCTATGTATATCTCTTCGGTTTTGCGTGTTACTGTGATTTTCATATTCCTGTCCTCTCCCCCGGTATTTCCCGCCGGGGATCGGGGTGTTGGTGGTTATACTCGGATACTGGTTTCCGGATCTTGGCATTCCCACGTTCCAGCAACTTCGTATAAGTACATATCGATGTGTTCCCAAGTCCTAGCTGCATTGAGCTTTGCAACACTACGTCCGTAAGCGTCGGCTAACTGGTTTCCCTGTACTGCTTTATCTTCCGCTTTAATCCAAGTTTCCACCATTTGGTCTAGCTTTGTCATCTCAGTCTCTCCTTTATTTTGGTTGGTTGTAGGTGGTGCTTCCACCCTGATACTAACAATATACAACCAGTTTAACTAGATTACTAGTGTAAACCATAAATATTTTTCAACTTTCCTTCAAATTTATCCAATCCGACCGTATAATAACCAGACTCATGACATGGACTGAACGATAACTGAAAGGCAAACGAACATGGCTTCCGAACGAACAGCTACACTGAACCAAGTGTCCCGCGGGGCTGTCTATTCCGATCTGGTGTATCCTTACGACCCGGCACTTGTTTCCTGGGTCAAAACGACATTCAGTTCCAGAACCTTCAACTGGGATACCCGAACCTGGACCGTTATTATCACCCGTTCCCAACTCGCTGAACTGGAAACCAAAGGGTTCAAAATCCATCCAGATTTGATCCAGGCATTAACGCCGGCTAAGTCTTCGAAGTTTGACAGTTCCAAACTTTCCTTCTGGGATCAGCTTTTCCCGTACCAACAAGTTGGAATCAAAAGATTGCAGGAACTGAATGGACGAGCACTTCTCGCCGACGACATGGGACTGGGCAAAACCGTCCAAACGATCGGATGGTTAACTGCTAACCAACATATCCGGCCAGCTTTGATCATCTGCCCTGCGTCCTTAAAGGAAGTCTGGCGAAAGGAACTCCGAGACTGGTCCCATTCAGACTGCTTGGTCCACACCGGAGCTGAACCTAAAAAGGATCCACTTTCAATCGACACCTTCAGAGCTGCCCGGATCCACGTGGTGAACTACGATATCATTTCCACTCGGATCACTCTATTCAAATCCCTGGGTGTAAGAGCTGTCATCCTGGACGAAGCCCACGGAATCAAGAACGGCAAGACTAAACGAACGAAAGCCGTACAGAAAATCTGTGATGGCGTTCAGCATATCATCTCGATTTCAGGAACACCATTGGTCAATCGTCCTATTGAGCTTTTCAATGCTATCAACCTGATCGCACCTTCTCAATTCCCATCATATTACCAATTCGGCCTGAAGTACTGCGACCCGGAACCGAACCGCTGGTCGGGTGGCATGGACTTTAAAGGGGCATCCAATCAAGCCGAACTGCACAAACTGCTAAACGATACGATCATGATCCGCAGGCGTAAAGTTGACGTCCTGTCTGTACTTCCTCCAAAGATCCGTTCTTCAGTTCCCCTTCTCTTGAACAACTGGACGGAATATCGAGAAGTGCAAGATCAAGCACTCCAGCGTCTGGCAGATGGGACAATGAAACGACTTGACCAACTTTCTCAAATTGAAGCACTGAAGCAAGCGGCGATCAAAGGAAAAATGGATTCCTTGATTGTTTGGGTTCGGGACTTCTTGGAAGCTGATGGAAAGTTGGTTCTTTTCACTACACACCACGACACGGTTGATAAACTAAAAGAAGCCTTTCCAGACGTATCTGTCATAGTTGATGGACGGACAAGCCAGGAACAACGGACCAACCGGGTACAGGCCTTTCAAAACGATTCTTCCATACGTCTGTTTATTGGTAATGTCAAAGCAGCCGGAGTGGGAATCACTCTCACGGCAGCCTCATCCGTGGCATTTGCCGAACTGCCGTGGACACCTGGCGAGCTTACTCAAGCCGAGGACCGCTGCCACCGTATCGGTCAACATGATACGGTAAATATTTATTACCTGCTGGCGAAATCTACGATCGACGAAGTGATTGCAAAAGTACTCGCACGAAAAGCGAAAGTATTGGAACAGATCCTGGACGGGAAGGATATCCATTCGGAAGAAACGATCCTTGATGAAGTACTTCAGGGACTTATCGAAAAGTAAGGGCTTACTGGACTTTTCGTTCGAGTATACCCAAAAACGTATACAGATATGGGGTACATCGGGTATCCCGTAAAATAGGTGGGCTTGCCACTTACTTTTTAACGAGAAAGACTTATTCGAAGTAAACGATAAGTCGGCAGACGATGGGAGTGTATACGATGTCTGATAACGAGTTAATTGATAAAATGATTGAACGTGGTTTTTTGGTGTTGAAAAAGGGGGTATTAGTAGTCGGAGAGAAATTAAGTACATACTATTCGGAAATTAAAATAAATTCTTCCAATACAAGACACCCACCCCCAAAATTAACTCCACCCCATACCCCCATAATTAATCCCCTACCCCTTAATAAAAAGCCCCCTATCCCCGCCCCTTATAAAAACCCCCGCCCGAATGAATTGAGGAATCAAGTAAGTTTTTTAGAGCAGGAAGAACCTGACAACACTGCTCGTATCAAATGGATCATTGAGCGGTGGAACGAGGTTTCCAAACAACTGGGACTGGTTAAAATCATAAAGCTCAACACGTGGCGTCAACAAAAGCTCAACACGCGGCTGGCATCATACCCCAACAAACGGGAATGGATTGAATTGTTTGAAGCGATAAGGGAATCGAAGGAATTGGTTGGAAAATCGTGGTTCAACTTCGATTATGTCATCCGCGGTGATGATACCTTCGAGAAAGTAAAGAACCGGGCATATGCCTGGCTTTCTGAAAAAAGTGATGGCAGACAGGGACGTCCCCTTGTAAATGAGACTGCCATGAACCGTATAATAAGTCAAACAGAAAAGCACTCATTCACGAACAATTGGAGAAAATCGAAATGACTACGTATCTCGAATCTATGGCGAAGCATGTAGGGGAGCGGATGAAAATATCCGGAATCCCTCCACGGTATCTCGGGGCGGAGATGTCCCATTTTCCAGAAAATCTACGTGCTACCGTGGCCAAAATTCTATTGACAGTACCTATCCCAGGTGCTTATATAGTCGGGGACGTAGGAACTGGAAAAACGCATCTATCCTGTGCTTTTTGTCGTGAGCTTCTTTTGAGAGGAATTGGAACTATCTGGACTAATACTACTGAAATGGTAGCCTCGGTCAAGGAATCCCAGCACCACCGGGAAGACCGCATCCATGGACTACTGACAGTCCGACATTTGATTCTTGATGATTTTGGAATGGAAGGGCGCAGCCCCTGGGAAGCCGAGATCATGTACCGGGTGATCAACGGAAGGTATAATGCCGGAAAAGCAACAAGTTGCACGTCGAATCTCTCTCCGGCAGGATCCGACTGTCGAATTACTCGTCGCCTGATGGATGGTGCAATTCTAATCGAATTGAAAGCATAAAATATGATTAGCCGAAAACCAATGGACCTATCCGGAAGGATGGACCGACAGATTGTCACAGCGATGATATTGGAAGAAAAGTTTCTGCGGGAACTCCGAGACCAGTATCGAGCTGAGTATCTCCATTCTGAATTTGCCGTCCATGTTGCTAATTGGTGTATCGAGTACTATGACCAATACTCCGATGCTCCTGGTGAGGCAATACGTACTCGATACGAACGGGCTTGCCGGGAAGGTGAATTCAACAGTGAAATCCTTTCACTGATTGAACAATTCCTAACCAAGCTGGACAATGCAAATGATGCTGAGAACCCCCGTTGGAATATTGACTTTTTAGTTGATGAAACCATTCGGTATTGGAAAAAGCGACAGATCGAACTACTCGGCGAAACCCTTCGATCGTCTCTTTATGCTGGTGGTGCCGAGCAAGCTGAGGAAATGATAAAAGGTTGGACCCCGGTCGAACGAACAAGGACAGGGGGATTCAATCCACTATGTGACATGGAAAAAGTTCGGGCATCCCTCGAAGAGAATATTGACCCTTTGTTAACGTTCCCTGGATCCCTAGGTGAATTGCTAAATCGTTACATGGTTCGGGATTCACTTATTGGATTGCTCGGTCCGGAAAAGCGTGGAAAGACATATTGGGGAACAATCCTGATTCAGCGGGGTTGCTTATCCCGTGTGAATGTAGCGTGGTTCCAAGTCGGGGATATGTCCGAATCCCAAACCCTTCGCCGGCTATATTCACTGTTGACAGGGAAGCACACTTCAGTAGATGAATATGAATATAATCGATGTACGCTTGACTGTTTGCACTGCCAATTAGGGGAAACCCCGAATGAGCATTGTCCGACCAATAATCCTCAGATCCTTCCCGATGCTGATGCTGTTCCAATGCCTCCAGAAGATATCCCGGAAGGGTATAAGCCTTGTACACGTTGTAAGGGGAAAGGTTCTGACTACGTTCCGGCTTGGTTGTATCGAAAGGTCCAGATTAAAAAGGCGACAATGTCCGATTGTCAACGGGCAGCCAAATTGATCCTTGGCCGGATGAAAGGACGAGACTTCAAATTATCAGTACATCCGAATACCAGCATCAACGTCCGGGGGATTCGGTCCATTCTCGAAAACTGGAAAGACCGGGATGGATTCGTGCCGGATGTAGTGGTGATTGACTATGCTGATATCCTTGCTCCTGAGAATCCTAAGAGTGACCCACGGCAACAGGAGAACGAACGGTGGGCGGCACTCCGACAGCTTTCTCAACGGTACCATTGTTTGGTTTGTGTTCCTACTCAAGCGAACCGCGATTCATATGATCTCCGAACGATCACTGCAAAGAACAGCTCAGAAGACAAACGGAAGTTGTCCCACTGTGTCGGGATGCTTGGGCTTCACCAAACCAAACAGGAAAAGAAGGAACAAAAGATGCGAATCAGTTGGGTTCTCCACCGAGAAACTGAATTCACCGTCTTCGATCAAGTTGGAGTGACAATGGACCTACCCCGGGGAAGGATCGCAACGGACAGTTGGTGGTGTAAGTGGGAACGGGATATTGAAAGAACCGAAGAAGATATGGAACTAACTGACTGATAATCAACCATTTACTATGTTTCGATAACTCAACCGTATACTATGGTGAAGGTCAATACCGGATCAACCGGATAGAAACAAGAACAGAAAGCAAGGAGAGATGAAAATGGGAACCCCCAAGACAGCACCGAAAGCCAGTTCCCTGGTAAAGTATCCCGAAGCCCAGAACTGCACGGCGTCAGATGTGAAGAAGATCCAGGCCGAGTACAATGCGCTCAAGGCTCTGGAAGAACCCAATGAAGCCCAGGTCGAACGCAAGAACATGCTCCTGGCTCTGGGACGTAAGGCGAACGCAATTGCCAAGGCACGCAAGGCAGCCGAGGAGAAGGAAGCTGGCGAAGGGGAAGACGATGCTAAAGACACCCCGACAGTTGACATGGCCGCTCTTGCCGTTGAGATGAACGAAGTGATGAATCTCACCCCTCCCATCGATGTGGAAGACACTGATGCCTTGGAAGCAACCATTCGGCAGGAAGCGAAGGAAATCCGCGAGGATGACTTCGAGGTTATCGAAGGCAAGGCTAGCTTCACGCGGAAAGCCAAGGACGCCTTTGTTGCCCTGGGCATCAAGCTTCCCCTGGAGAAAGAAATCCCCCCGAAGACCAAAAAGGTTTCCAAGAAGGTCCAACCCCCGGCACCGCCTGCTGAGGAAGAGGAAGAAAAGAATGAGGAAGCTGCTGAAGAGACTTCCGAGGAACCGGCCGAGCCCAAGGAAAAGAAGCCGAAGTCCAAGATCAACCGCAATTCCAAGTACGGCCGTTTTGATGCCGCGGTCGATGCCATCCGGGCCACCAAGTCCCGTGATCTGAACGTAGTCTTCCCGAAGGCAGATGAGCTGTACGTTGCCAACGGTGGTAACTCCTCTGTCAGCACTGCACGTCTCGAAACCTATCGGGTGCTCGCAGCCTTGGAAAAGTGGGGCGTGTGATCTAATCTGAGAATTCATCAACCGTCCGTATAATAGGGGTGCACCTTATCTCAGGGGTGTACCCCTTACTTTTAACCAACAAAAAGAGGAGTGTGAAGAATGAAAATCAGTCGAGACCTATTCGTGAATTGCTTGGAAGTGACTGTCGCAGGATTGGCCAAAAATGAAATCCAGGCTTCGTCCCAATCCTTCATTTTCAACAACGGGCAGATCCGCACTTGTAGTGATTCGATCAGTATCTCCCACCCGCTTCCCAAAGAACTGTCCAAACTTAACGGAGCTGTCCGAGCCGATGAGCTTCTCGGGGTTCTTAGGAAGACGAAAGCTGATGAAATTGATGTCACGATCGAAGAAGTGGAATTGACCGTCACCACCCCGAAGTTGAAAGTCTGGGTCAAGATGGAAGCCGATGTCGATCCGGATTCCTTCCCAGTCGTTTTGCCCGAAAAGTGGCTCACCGTCCCAGAAGGGCTATGGGATGCCTGTTCCTTCTGTCAACACACTTGTCGGAAAGGGACCGACAAGCCGCATCTGACAAACGTCCTGGTCAGGGGGAATCATGTTTACAGTTCGGACAATCTGCGGTTGACCTCCATGGTATTCAGCAAGCCCTGCAGCAAGCACGACATTCTCGTACCGGCTGTAATCGTGTCCCAAATCGCACAGGTACGATACACCAAAATTGCCATGACGGAAGGTTGGGGGCACGTAAAAGACGAGGAAACCGGGACAGTATTCAGCTTCCGTCGCATGGAAGTTGAGTACAAGGACATCGAACCGTTCTTCGAGATGGAAGGTGTCGGCATCAGCTTCCCTCCGGATATCGTCAATGCCGTGGCCAGGGCCGAGAACGTGATCGATAAAGGTTCCCCCCTTCCTGAAGTCACGATTCAAATCAAGAGTGGAATCCTTTACGTTAGTGCGTCCGGTCCGTACGCCCGGATCAAGGAACGGTTCAAAATGCCGGCGGCTTCCCAGGATCTTCAGTTCATGATCAATCCGGAATTCCTCAAGGATTTAATTACCCGTGTGGGGTTGAACGGATTCAAGGTTTCGGACAAGTTCCTGTACGGTGGAGGGAATGGAGTGCGGGCGGTTACTGGTCTGATCCTGTGTCCTGATGTGGAGGAATAACCAATGGGGTTCTTTACGGAAGACGAATTGACAATAGGGGGGTCGTTGCAGTGCTCGTCCTGCGGTTTGGACAAGTGTTGTACCGGCCCCCACCTCTCTGTCCTCCAAGAGTACAGACAGACAGACATCCTGATCATTCTTCCAAGGCCGACAAAGGAGAATGATAAAAACAGAAATACTCCTTGGTTGTCAGACCAATTGCTCCAAGTATTTGGAGGGGAATATGAAGCTGCTGTCGAGTTTGCTGTGGCTTGCTACAGTCCAATAAAGGATAAGGGAATATCTGAATGCCGCTCCAGGCTTTGGAAAACGATCAAGGCCTGCAAGCCCAAATTGATCTTTTGTTGCGGGGAAGAATCGTTGAAGGCTTTGTACGAGCAGAGGATTCACTTGGGGGAAGGTCTCACTTTGGAACAAGTCCGGGGCTTCGTAATTCCGGATCCTGACTTCAGGTGCTGGGTTGCTCCTGTCTACACCCCTGAATACGTTGAGAAGATGTCTTGGGATAAAGTGGTATCGGTAATTTGGCGACAGGACATTAAAAATGCGCGTGATAGCATCGGGAAATCCCTTCCTGACTACCCTCCCCCACTAGAAAGTATCCGTCTGGTGACAAATAAAGAAAAAATAGGGGCTTTCCTTGATGAAATCCAAAAACGAAAAGCCACGATTGCCTTCGACTATGAGACGACAGGACTGAAGCCCCATCGGGAGAAACACCATATCCGGACAGTGGCCGTGGCTGTATCCCCGAAGCTGGCATATGCTTTTCCTCTGGATGGAATAGAAGCTGATTGGTTGAAAATCCTCTGGAATACGAAAATTCGAAAGATCGCTCACAATCTTCAGTTTGAGGATACCTGGGGGCATACCGTTGGAAATGCCCAAACTGTCGGTTGGTGGTGTGATACCCGGTTGGTCGCCCACTTGCTAGACGGAAGACGGAAGGCGACAAGCCTGAAGTTTCAAGCATTCATTCGTCTTGGCCAATTGACCTATACGGAGGAAGTAGGAAGGTTTCTCAAGGCGTCAGGAATAGAGGAATCGAAATACGGGGAGAATGCATACAATAAGGTGGACCAAGCTCCATTGCCACAACTGCTCAAGTACAATGCAATGGATGCTTTATTGACGTTCAGACTGTACGCAGAATTCAAGAAGATGGGAGTGATACCGGAATGATCCCATTTAAACCCGAAGCATATCATTTACTCCACAAGGGGAGTATCGCACTATCCCGAGCAACGTGGAGGGGGATTTCAGTTAATGTTGAATATTGTCAAAAACAAAGGATCGAGATTGGAACTAAAATCAAATGGATTGAATCGAATGCTTGGAAACAGGAGGGTGGGGATTGGTGGATAAAAAAGTATGGAAAAGATGCTTCACTTGGAAACACCAACCAAGTCAGAGAAGTTTTATTCGACCATTTGAAAATTAACGAATCCGATCTGGAAGGGAATGAAGAGGACTTCGAATCTGAATCCCAAGCAGGTACAGCAGATAAAGCGGCTTTGTCTAAACACAAACTTCCTCTTGCAAAGTCAGTGCTCGAATATCGTAGATGGTGGAAAGCGATTGATGTACTGGAGCAAATCCTGCGGGAAACCGTGGACGGATACTTGCACTGCTGGTTTCATCTGCACGGTGTAACGACATACCGTTCGAGTTCGAGTGGACCTAACTTTCAAAACTTCCCAAACCGTGATCCAGAGATTGCTAAAATCATTCGTATGGCTTTTCGTGCTCCTCCCGGGTGGGTGTTTGTCGAAGCTGACTATGCTGCCATCGAGGTTCGTATTGCGGCTTGTTACCACTGCGATCCAACAATGCTCAAGTACCTGATTGATGACCTGGACATGCACGGGGACATGGCATTGGAAATCTATGGACTGTCGAAGGAAGAATACAACGCCTGCCTCCCCAAACCAAAGGCTGTACGACACGCTTCGAAAAACAAGTTTGTATTCCCAGCCTTTTATGGCTCATACTGGGCAAAGATCGCACCTAGTCTTTGGAATGCGATGCTGGAAGGTAAATTCACCTTAGGGGACGGCACCCCATTTACGACACATCTGAAACGAAAGTTGAAAATCAGGGAACTGGGATCACTGAAAAAGGATGAGAACAGTAGATTTGGAAAACCCCAGCCTGGTACTTTCCTTCATCACATCTCGAAAGTTGAAGACCACTTTTGGCACAAGCGGTTCCCTGTATATGCCGACTGGAAAAAGAAGTGGTTTGAAGCATATCAAAGGCAGGGGTTCTTTTGTAGCAAGACCGGATTCAAGCACACAGGTATCTTTAAACGGAATGACGTTATCAACTATCCAATCCAAGGTGATGCTTTTCACTGTCTATTGAGATCATTCTACCGGATGGATGAAGAACTCCAGAAACGACCAAAGATGCAATCGCATCTAGTTGGTCAGATACATGATTCGAAACTGGCACTCGTTCCGATTGGAGAACTTGACGAATACTTGAAATTGTGCAACCATATCATGACCACGGAATTGATGGAAGCTTGGAAATGGATCAATGTACCGATCAAGATCGAAGCTGAAGTCACTCCTCCCGGAGGTTGTTGGTATGAGAAAAAGGAAATCGCAATTCCAACCGTATAATAAGTTGTAACAAAAACACAGTATAAGGACAGGACAAACCATGGTAATCAAGTCAACAAAGAAAGTACAAAGACCTCCACCGATTCCAACCAAACGTACTGGTCCAACAGTTGTCGAAGTTCGGGAACAGATGGCAAAGGATGGAATCAAACTCTGCACACCCATTCGAGCCATTCGGGAAAAGTGCATGGACTGTTCTAGCCAGCAGAAAAAGGAAGTCCGATACTGTGTTTGTTCCTCCTGTTCAATCTGGCCCTACAGAATGGGGCACCGACCAAAGATTGAACAACTTGAAGAGTGGTATGCAATGTCACTTCGGGATGATGGGGGAGGGACGGATGAAGAAGATGTTGAGAATGAAGATGGTATCCCAGTAGTTGAAACTGGTGATGATTTGAGTGATGAAGAAACCCAGGACGACGATTTTGGATTTGAGGAGTAATAGACGAACGGTGGCCCGGATGGGACGGGCAAGGCAATGGGCTATGCTTGTTCAATCGGTGGTTCTGTTCCGCCCTTTAACCGGAATAGGTTCATTGAATCAAGTGCCGCTGGATGGAAATGCCTACTGTACCGGAAGTACAACGGTAATGAAAATGAGTGAAGCTAACCACTATACTCAGATGTCGCATACGGACTACTAGATGCAATGCCAGCAACCCCGTTCGATTCGGGGCACCGTTTACCCAATCTTAACAGTTAGGGAGTAAGACAAACATGGAACTGTACAAGAAATACAGACCGGATACTCTGGAAGGAATGGTCGGAAATACGGGGATTATCAATTCCCTTCGAAAGATGGATCTTACCAATACCCCGCATGCAATTTTGTTCTCGGGACCGCCTCGGTTCGCGATCCCGGCGGATGGACCCACGTTGTCCCGATCAATTCCCAGACCACCTGGGTCGAGGTGGTGTCATCCCCCATCATGTCCATAGAAGGGCTACCACACCCGGCAACGCCCGGAACGCCACGGAACCCCCCGCCTGAAATGACACATCGGACGGGAACAGAATCAGGCGTGACGTCTGGCAGAGACCAGACTCGCTTGCAGACCGCGAAGTTAACACGTCTGCATGACAACGTGAAAGAGCGTGACATCCGGGAGAGACCGGAGCTTGACTCTCGCCCCGCTGAAGGGCTGGCACCCGAGAACGCCGTCGGGGACAGGCGTGACATCCCGGAGAGACGGGAACCATCCACCCCAACCAAAGGAGATCCCCCCATGGCGTACCCCCCGGCACTTTCGAAGGTCATGGACAAAGTCAAGACCACTCCGCGCGTATGTAAGGAATGCGGAGGTTCATTCCTCCCCACCGGCCCCAGCCAGTCCTACTGCAACGAGGACTGTCTCAAGGCCGCCCGGGCCAAGCGCCTGGGCATTGCCCCGCCAAAGCCGATGAAAGATGTCGAGACCACCACATGCAAGCAATGCGGCGACCCGTTCGATTCGGGGCACCGTTTACCCAATCTTAACAGTTAGGGAGTAAGACAAACATGGAACTGTACAAGAAATACAGACCGGATACTCTGGAAGGAATGGTCGGAAATACGGGGATTATCAATTCCCTTCGAAAGATGGATCTTACCAATACCCCGCATGCAATTTTGTTCTCGGGACCGTCGGGCACCGGGAAAACAACACTCGCCAGAATCATCAAGAATCAAATCGGATGCGAAGAAAATGACTATATCGAGATTGATTCGGGAGACTTCCGCGGCATTGATACAGTTCGGGAAATCCGGAAGCAGATGGTGTATTCCCCTTCCCAAGGTAAAGTCCGAATGTGGGTCATGGATGAAGTCCATCAACTGTCAAACGATGCCATGAGCGCAATGCTCAAGGCTCTGGAAGACACACCAAAGCACGTTTACTTCGTTCTTTGCACCACCCACCCAGATAAACTCCTCAAGGCAATCCGTACTCGCTGCATGTCTTTCGAAACCCAACTTCTGTCTCCTGAAGAAATTGGCAAAGGATTGCTGATTCCCGTGTGCAAAGCCGAGGGGATCAAACCCCCACTGGACGTACTGAAGATCATCAGCAGGGATTGTATGGGATCCGCCCGAACTGCTCTTGTCATCCTCGACAAAATACGTGGATTACCACCTGAACAAATGGCTGAGATGGCAACCCAGCTTGCCACCTCGGAATCGAAAGTCAATGGACTTTGCCAAGCGCTACTCAAGGGGAAAGACTGGAAAACAGTATCGGTGATTCTAAAAGGAATCGAGGAAGAACCCGAAGGCGTCCGAAGATGCGTCCTTGGGTATATGAATGCTGTTTTGATTAACTCCGGGATGTCTAAGGCATATGATATCATGTGTCAATTCGAAAAGAACTACTATGACCTTGGACGTGCCGGTTTGACAATGTCTTGTTTCGAATGCGTCAATAGTAAGTAAAGGAGGTGTCGAATGAACTATCAGGAATTGATGAAGATCGATCCGGATCAGCTGGAAGGACAGTGGCTTTCAGCTCCTGGTCGGTACATGGAAGTGGTCGAACACGCCGTGCAGGCTCGGATCGACTGTGAGAAAGCCAAGGACTGTCTTGAGACGATCAAGGCTGACATGGACAGAGAGATTCGTATTAACCCTGATAAGTATGGAATTGGAAAAGTGACCGAGTCTTCAATCTCATCTGCAATCCAACTGTGTGATTCGGTCAAAGAAGCCCAAGACGAGTATATGGAAACCCGCCGTATAATGCTTCTGACGGATGGGGCAGTAAATGCGATGGAACACCGGAAGAAAGCACTTGATGCAATCACACAGTTGACGTTGGCTGGTTGGAGGACTGGAGCGCAAAAAGCCGAACAATCGATGCCTCCATTCAATACAACAAGAGTTGAAAAACAAGCACATGGACAAGTGACACGCCGCAGAAGGGATTAAGTATGGATGCCGTGATTATCATTCTTGCGGCAGTGAGCTTTCCGTTCTGGTCTTATTTGATAGTCCGGCTTTCCACTGCCGCATATTTCAAAAGTCGAGAGTGGTACGAGAAACACCGTACCGAAACAGAAACCAGGAGGTAATGACAATGCCCAGAAACGAAACGAAGAAACGTGGTATCAACCGGGAGCATGTCCGGAATACTGCAAAGAATGCACAGAAGGGTGGAAGCTCAATTGTGCGAACCCCGGACGGTGTAAGCCGCTGGATGCCTGAAAAGAAGGATACGTATTTCCTTCGGTTCATCCCGTACACCGTGACACTCCCAAACCATCCGGATGGTGTTGAAGTTGGAGAAATGTGGTATCGCCGTCCCTATGCCCTGCACTTCAACGTCGGAGGATCTGATCGGCCGGCAATTTGCCTGAAGTCAATTGGCCAGAAGTGCCCGATCTGCGAAGAGGTTAAGCGACTCAGTGAGAACTATGATAACAACGAGAAAGTCATCAAGGACATCAAGGCCAAGCACAGCATGTTATATCTGTGCTTCAATCCTCGCGAGCCTGAAAAGCTGATCGTGTTCGATTGGTCGGCATTCAAGTTTTCCGACAAGCTGGAAACTGAACTGGCTGAGCTTTGTGAAGACGATCTTGATAATCTGGGCTTTGCCGATATCGAAGGCGGCAAAGTCATCAAATTCCGTGTTGGTGAAGGGACTTTTTCCGGTGGGAAATTCCTGGTCACGGACAAGGTGGACTTTGTTGATGCAAAGGCATTCACCGATCTCGAAGATGAAATTGTGGACAATGCGCCCAGCTTGGACGACATGCTGGTTGCCATGGACTACGACACCTTGAAGAAGTTGTTCCACGGTGTTGAAACGGAGGAAACAGAAGAAACGAATGGAGAGGAGGAAGAGGATGCCCCTCCACCAGTCAAGAAGAAAGCCCCCACGTCGTCCCGTCGGGCACCTCCTCCACCTCCGGTTGAAGAGGAGGAAGAGGAAACCCCGTTCGAAGAAGAGGATTCACCGGCAGAAGAAGATAAGGATTCCACTGGAGTGGATGAAGATGGAGAGGATATTGACAATCCTCCTTCACCTCCTCCCAAACGCAGAGGTGCAGATGGGAAAGCTGATGCTGGCAAGAAAGCTGGAAAGCCAGCAGCTCCGAAAGAAGAAGCTGATGATTGGGGTGGGAAAGGTGGAGACACCTGGTAATATCTGATTGACCTGTCCGGGGGCGTTGGGGTAAGAGTACCCGGCCCCCTTTTTCTTTTAGTTGGAGATTGCTAAAATGTCAACAAAGTCCAAGAAGTTCGCAGAACAGCGAAGCACTTCCTCCAAAGAAAAGTCCTCCGTTCCAGTCAAAGGATACATCCCCACTGGCTGTACTCTCCTCAATCTTGCCTGTTCCGGTAGTGAACAAGGTGGATATATGACGGGGAAAATCGTCCATGTGATCGGGGATAGTTCCAGTGGGAAGTCCTTACTGGGACTGACCACGCTGGCGGAAGCTGCGATGAATCCTAAGTTGAAACAGTACAAGCTTGAATTGGACGACGTTGAACGATCAAACGAGTTTAATGTGGAACAGATGTTCGGAACCCTATCCAAACGGTTGGTGGAAAGGAATTCAACAACTATTGAAGATTTCTATGACGCGACCTGGACAAGGATTCAAGCTGGTATCCCGTTCGTAAAGATTTTGGACAGTATGGACGCTCTAAACGGTTCCGTCGAGCTAGACAAGTTTGAGGAGGACTTGAAAGCACGTGCCGCTGGAAAGGATGTCAAGGGTTCGTATGGAATGGCCAAGGCCAAGTCAAACAGCGATGGGCTTCGTAAAATCAAATCTGGATTGAAGGACACTGAATCACTGCTGATGATAATCTCACAGACACGTGACAACATCGGGATCAGCTTTGCACCCAAGACACACAACGGGGGAAGGGCTTTGAAGTTTTACGCTTGCTATCAGTACTGGCTGGCCGTGAAGCAAACCTTGACTCGCACAATACGAGAAGTGAAGCATGAGATCGGGATCGTTGCTCGGGTAAAGATTTCCAAGAACCATGCAACCGGTTGTCATATGCAGTTTGACCTACCCATCTACTATGGGTATGGGGTTGACGACGTCCGGGCGAACATCCTCTGGCTGTGTGAGATCAAGGCGTGGAAAATGGGCGAAAAAGGTGCCCTTAAAACAGGTGGAGAATTTGGGGAAGGGCAGTGGACGGTTAACACCCTGGCCAGCCACGTAGAAAAAGAAAATCTCCAGCTACACTTGGCAAAAATCACGGGAAATGCCTGGAGAGAACTGGATGCACAATTACGACGTCCTGGACGGTACAGCCAAACGTCTGGGAACACGGAATCAGATACAGATGAAGTAGGGTTTGAAGAATGACAACTTTATTGATCGATGTATCTTTTCTCGCACATCAGGCCAAGGCTACAATTCCAAACCTTACTGCTGGAGATGTAGGAACCGGGGTGACTTTCGGAGTGCTGAATCGAATATTGTCATTGGGTAAAATATTCAGTACAAATCAGATGATCTTCTGTTTCGACTCTCCCACTTGTTCTGTCCGTGCTACAACATATTTGAAGTACAAAGGAAATCGACACAACAACAAAGAGGACCAACCACCAGAAGAACGCATGATTTGGTCTGGATTCAAGAAACAGATTGTTGAGTTACGTGAAAATGTCTTGCCCTTAATTGGGTGGAAGAATTGCTGGGTTGTTGATGGATTTGAAGCAGATGACATTATGGCCGCTTTTTCGAGACGGGCTAACACTGATAATCCAGCTGTAATAGTGACTGCTGACCAGGATCTGTTCCAATGTATTCGGGAACACGTTGCTTGCTATAACCCTTCCACGAAGATAACCACCAATGTCCCGGCACTCAAACAACGGTATGGGATTACTCCATCCCAGTGGCTTCAAATGAAAATCCTTGCCGGTTGTTCAGGGGACAATGTAGATGGGATACCGGGAGTGGCCGAGAAGACCGCTATCAAGTATATCCTGAAGGAGCTTCCAGTAACACATAAAATCTATTCTGTGATTCGAGAAGAATTGCCCAAGATCAGAGAACGGAATTTCAATCTAGTTTCCTTACCTCATCCCGAGTTTACAGGATTGCCATTTATCAAGCCCAATGAATTCAGCAAAAAAGGCTTTCGGGAAGTGTGTGAAAAGTATTGGTTGAACAGTTTCCTGAAGCCTGAAGCACTTGTAGAATGGGGGAAGTTGTTCCGGGGAGAATTCAAAGGGGGAAGTGCTCCAGAAGCAAAAATAAGCCACGGCACGGTGACAGGACGGAGGAGAAACTAATGTTGTACGTGGGTATTGATAATGGGGTGTCAGGATCTATTGCTATTCTGACGAGTAGTGGAGAAGTATTGGCGTACGCTCCCACTCCAGTGAAGAAAGACTTGAACTACACCAAGAAAAAGGCATACGTAAATCGTGTGGACGTGGGCCAACTTCGACACCTATTCGAAGAGTGGTTTCAATGCCACCCAGTAGATGAAATTCGGGTATTCTTAGAACGTCCCATGATAAACCCCGGACGGTGGATGGCATCTTGCTCCGCTATGAGGTGCCTGGAAGCCACACTGATTGCTCTAGAAAGTAAGGGGATCGGGTTGACCGGGTATATGGATTCCAAACCATGGCAAAAGGAAATGCTTCCGGCAGGATTAAGGGGGGATGAATTGAAGGAAGCGTCCCGTCAGGTGGGTTCCCGAAAGTGGCCCCACCTTGCAAAGCAGATTGCAAAGCAGAAAGATGCGGATGCCCTTCTGATCGCGGAATACGCCCGAAGGAAACAACTCTAATGCCACGACTGGACGAATTGAAAAAGGGAGATCACGTCCAGTACCAGAAGGCACACATGGTTGATGCACGTACCGGGAAAGTCCTATCCGTACAATACTCAACGGTTAAGGTGCTGGACATTGACGGACACACTGTACAGGTGTTGTGGTGGACGTCCGCATGGATTCGTAAATGGCACAAAAAGTCCAAAGCGTGGATCGTTCCAGCAAGACCGCATCCCCCGGAGATCGATTACGATGATTGACAAAATCCAACTTGTAAACTTCCAGGGACACCTGAACACCGTTCTGGAATTGGACCCCCATTTGAACGTGATCGTGGGGACGTCGGATGCCGGGAAGTCCTCCGTGATCCGGTTCGTTCAGTGGCTTGCGGAGGGACGTCCCCTGGGGGACAGGTATACCCGACACGGGGAGACGGAAGCCCGTGGTCGTATCCGGCTGACGGACGGCACGGTAATCGGACGGGTGAAGGGCAAGGACAGCCGTTACTTGTTGAACGGAGAAGAGTTCCGGGCTGTTGGCACGACCGTACCTGAACCCATCCTGAATGCCCTGAACCTCTCCCATGTCAATCTACAGGGGCAGCGCAACATTGACTTCCTGCTGGCAGATAGCCCAGGGGAAGTGGGTCGAAAGCTCAATGAGGTCGTTGGGTTGTCTGACATCGACAAGGCTTTGTCTTTCGTGGCGTCCAAGATCCGGGTGGCAGAGAATGGGGCAAAGGTCACAGAACGTGCGATACATTCTGGTACGGAAGCCCTGACGAAGCTCCACTGGGTTCCTGCCGCTGAGGGTTCCGTGGAATCCATCAATCAAGCATATAGTCAAATAAAGACGCGTAAACTGGCCAAAAACCGTTTACAGGGGGTAGCCCAGGACTTAGTATGGGTTTCGGATCGTTTAAAGGATTTTGCCCACCTACGTGGCCTGAAACGAACGCTAGACGCATCCTTGACGGGTCTGGAACAACTCCGGGAGCGATACCGACAAAGAGACAACCTTTTGGAACTGGTCACGCGGTGCCGGGGGAAGATGGAAACCATTGAGCGTATTCAAATGACACTTACTGATGCTAAGGAACAATGGAACAAACTTAAACCAGAAACCTGCCCACTGTGTGACGGAAAGGGGTCGCTATGAAATTCCTACTCGTTGGTGACATGCACCTGAGGGACGATCAACCGGACTGCCGGACAGATGATTTCCGGGAAGTCCAGCGGAGGAAGTTAGAGTGGTTGGGGCATCTCCGGTTGGAGAATAGTCCGTGTACTGTCCTTTGTGCTGGTGACGTGTTTCACAAATGGAGGACGGACGATCACTGGCTTACGGGATGGGCATTGGAGCACTTGTGGCTAATACGGAATATGTACTGTGCCCCCGGGAACCATGATCTGCCATATCACCGTATGGCAGACATTGACCGTTCTGCTTTCTGGGTTATGCTCCAAGGGGGAGTGATAAACCAGTATTGCGGCACATCATACGCCAAACAAATGGGGAATCATTGCGCCATCGAAATCTACGGGTACGGGGAAACCGAACCGTGCCAGAAAACGGAAGAACCCTACCCCACCATTCAGATCCATCACCGGATGGTCTTCCAGAAGGGCAAGCCCCCGTTCCCCGGTTGCAAGGGGATCACGAGCAAGGAACTGCTGGAACAGAACCCTCACGCGCAGTTGATCCTCACGGGGGACAACCACCAACAGTTCGTTACGTTGGTAAATGGACGAACCCTGATCAACCCCGGTTCCCTTACCCGGCAGACGTCCGATCAGCGCGACTTCGTACCTGCCGTGTACTTGGTGGAATTCCTGCCAAGTACAACACGAACGCTAAAGTGGGAACACATCCCTGTGCCTATTGAAAAAGACGTGTTCAAGGAACCCAAGGAAACCCCCAAGGCTGAAGGTTCCGCGTTCGTGGAATATCTACAGGGAAATACCGCACATCTACGTCGGTTAAACTTCAGGGAACAAATGGAACGGTTCCTAGACGCCAACCCAGTGAAAAAGGAAGTGCGGGAACTGATTATGGAGGCACTAGACCATGGGTAACTACAAACCCGAGCGTGTCGGAAATGAAATGATGTTCCGACGTGAGGGAATGTGGATCGTGATAGGGTTCTTGCGGGATTTCTCCCGTGACCAGTACTTCAGGAAAAGACAGGGCATACCACTGAGGAAGGATTTTGACAGCGATGAATATCCAAGTTGCAAAGCGATTGATGGATCTCAAGCAGAAAATCGAAAGTCTCGAACACGATCAAAGAAAAGCCGAAGCAGAGCGGGACGTTATACAAGCACAGCTCTTAAAGGAGTTCAAAGTGAAGGATCTTGCCAGTGCTGAGAAGTTGTTAGCCAAGGAGGAAGCGGGAATCAAAGAGGATGAACAAGCCTTGACCAAGCTTGTGGAAGAGATGGAGGCAAAGTATGGCCAGTCTGAATGAACGAATCGGGGAACTGTCCCAGCGGGTTCAACGGGCACGGGGCAGGATGGATTTATTGACGGAACAGCGGGAACGTGACCGATTGATAAAGCAGGGGTATGAGGAGGAAGCCGTTAGGGGGAACCTAGCACAAAGCGTGATTCAGAGGGTGGCACAGGAAACCCAGGCAACGATGGAGATACACATCAGTGAAATCGTTAGCAGAGCAATGCGGGCAGTGTGGGACGAACCCTATCACATGGACTGTAAATTTGTCCTGCGAAGAGGGAAAACAGAATGTGATCTCAACTTTACCCGTAATGGTAATTCCTTTGATCCCATTACGGAAGCTGGAGGGGGATGTGCAGATGTGGCAGCGTTCGCATTACGTGTTGCTCTGTGGTCCCTCAGTCCCACCCGTCCGGTACTATTCCTTGACGAACCATTCCGGTTTGTAAGCCGGAATCTACAGGAACGGTGTAGTGAGTTGCTTCGGGAGACGTCCCACCGGATGGGGCTTCAGATCGTAGTAGTGTCGCACGATCCCCGGTTGCAGGAATGTGCAGACAAGGCATTCACGATTGAAAAAGTGGATGGGGTAAGTGTGGTGAAATGAAGGTCTATGTATTTTGTCATTGCTGGTTTACACATGAAGGTAGACCAGAACCCGTATCCGTTCATTCCACGAAGTTGGGGGCGTACAAAGCGATGCGGAAGAAACAGTGGGAGGTATGGGAAAGGGAAGTGGGATACGGTACAAAGTATGAAACGTTGTCAGTATTGTGGGAATGTACGTCTTTTATCATTAAAGAATTCGAGGTGGAACCGTGACAGGAGACGGACTAAAACCAGATCCGGATATACAGAAGCTCCCGGTGATCTACGTTCTAAAGCTAACCCCAAATCCCCCAATTATTGAACCCAAACGAAGTCGCAGGAACAAAGGATGCAAAAGTGATTGGTGGAGAGGAGGCAAACGTAAGTGAAGGTGGGGAACCCCCGATGGGCGTCCGGGGTACTTCTCTAATCAGGGGACATGGGGAGGGATTTTTCCCGATACGATTGCTTCCCAAATGTACTTCCCTGCAAATCCGCAGAACCCTAGAACCCCCATCCAAACTAGGGTCATCCGCTGTTCCACCTTCCGTACCCGGTCATGTATGTCCACCACCGGCTTGACAATTTCCTCCATACGTACAACCCTTTCCTTCAATCCATCCCGCCCGTATAGCGTTTCCGAGTGATCCGTCCGCTCCTTGCTGCTTGCTTTGCATATTTGTTCCTGAGAACAGCGGAAGGATTGGAGATCCGATTGTACCCTTCCTAGAGTTTCTGCGTTCTTGTCCACTTTGGCCTCCAATCGCTCAAGTGCTTCTCGTATTGCTTTCACGTCGTCACCCGCCATTCCGTTACCCGCCTTCCTTCTGTTTCCTTACGTTTTCTTGCCTTATTGCCCCACTAAAATCCTACTTGGACGGTAAAACCATACCTTTACCCAGGTTGCTTATTCCGGCTTCAAAAAGGGCAGATACGGTGACCTTTATTCGTTGGGCGTCATCAGGGATTTGACTGGCTGAGCCAGAACGGTTCCCGTAGCAGCACCAACCACGGCACCGACGGGTGAACCCCCGGTGGCAACTGCCCCTGTAGTGCCCCCGACCGCAGCCCCCAGGGCATTCACAGCGGAATCCCCCAACTTATTACCACTTACGGCGGGGTTGGCCGCTGAAACATCGATGGGTTTGGCCTGATCCCCATTCAGGACTACGTTGATTACAACTGCTCCGCTGCCCTGTTGCTTTCCTTCTTTGTTCGTAGCTGAACCGGGGGTGACGTCAATAGGAAGTTGGATGGAGGGGTTGACGGCAATGGAATTGGTCTGGTACTGGCATCCGGTAAAGCAGGAAGCCAGAGCGAGGACGATCAACAGAACGATGCATCCGAGAACAAATTGATTGGGGTTCTTTTTCGTTTCAGTGCTGATGAACATGTGGCATTCTCCTTACTTAATCACTGCTGTGGGGTTGGGCTGGAAGTTCGGGCCACCGAACATCCTTAATGTGTCAAACATAAGCGGTCGTTTCCATGCGGGGGTGCTCACAATATCTGCCCCTACTCGAATTCCAGTCATGAGTGCAAAAGCCAATTTGTCGGACTGTTCCCGGTCCAATCCAGCGGGCAGTCCGTCATGGAGCAAGCGTCCCTTGTAAGCGGCATCATGCAGAATTGCCCAGTAGATCAAATCCGTCTCAAATGGGTGACCGATGACCCGCCAGAACAACCGGGGGATGCTTGCACCGTCCGTAATCATGCCTTTAGGTGCTGTCCATAAGCCTTCTCCGTATTGCACAACATCGTAATCGCGTATTAATCTCCAGTATCCGTCCCGTCCGGCTATGGGGGACAGGACGGGATTATCGGAAGCTTGAAACTGAATTATACCATTCACAATCATCAAAAAGCCCCTCTAGCGTTTGGAACAAAGTTTTCGAGATACTTTGCGTAGTTGGATATGTTGATTTCATCCATTTTAGCTGCAACAAATGTGATGTAAGAATCATCATATCTTGCGCCTATAATCACCCCCACAAGAGCATTTCCAGAGGCTCCTCCAGCTTCAGTTGAACGAGTTTGTAAAACACCATTCACGTAGGAGTTAATAATACCAGAATTTTTAACAAAAGATATATGATACCAAGTATCTGTAGAAAAAGTTGTGCTATTTGTATATGCCCAACCAGTTCCATCATTTGCCTGGTCTCTCCATGCAAGTTTATTGTCATTATAAAAGTCTACTTGAAATGTATGCACTCCACTTGTATTTACTATTTCCAGTGCGTAACGGTCTCCCGCAACTGAAGAGAAGTTTATCCAAAATTCAACAGTATATACAGATCCGAGATTAAATACAGCGGAAAATGGAACTGTTAAATAATCTCCAGTCCCATCCAACAACAAACACCCACTTCCAATTTTTGGGTCGGTAGTGGTTATTTGTGCATTTCCATTTGCTGTTGCTACGTGTCCATAATCTGAAGAGTCCGTAAATGTTGTGCTTGTATCTGCTCCATCACAATGCAACTTCAAAATAGAATTTGCTTTATATGCATAGGCTCTATCTATTGCTGTGATATTATAGGGTTTATCTGGTGGAGTGTAATCGGAAGTGTGAAGAGCTATGTTGTGAACAGTAAAATCATCCACTTGTCCTGGAAAATAATAGTACGGACTACCATTAGACATCCCTATATAAAACGGCAAAGAAGATAAATTCATCGCTGTTGCATACGTAGCTGGAGTGCCTTCGCTAGTTCCATTTATGTAGAGTTTGATTTGTCCATTATAACGCACAACAGATATATGATACCAAGTATCCACATTCATTGTTGATGTGCTTGTTATGTCAAATTTAGCAACAGTGGCTTCATAATATTTGATACGTATTTTTCTCGAATCCCCACTAGATCCCCATCTCAGTAAATGTAAGTCTGTATTTGCTCCAGAATCAGAATTTGACCATAGCATTGCCAGTCCGGCGGCAGGCAAATCTACTGTTGTTTTAAACCATCCTTCAATGGTAAAATCTCCAGTCCAATTCCAATCAGAACTAGCCGCTATTGTTGCGTAATCTCCAGTTCCATCTAACGTTAAACAACCACTTCCAAATTTAGGGGATGTCTGTGTAATCTTCGCATCACCAGAAACTGTAATCGCGTGCTTACTCAACGACATATCCTGCATTACCGTTTGATCAGCAAGTCCATCAAACGGTAAATACAGTTTGCAGTTGGGGTCTTTTACTAAACGCCTTCTGGATATTTGCATCGGACTACCACTCCGTTACCGTTGAAGATGCTTCCTTGTACTGGATAACGCATCCTAAGTGCCGGGCAGTTTTATCGTACACGTCGGCACTGGCTGACACTACACGGGAAACCTCCAATATGATCAGATCGGACATAGCCGGGGTATTCCCTATGGTAATTGCGGCAGATGCCCCCGATTCCAGCAAGTCTCCGTCTGTCGTGAATGCGTCAGTTACATCTACTCGCGTGCCCCACGATCCGTCCAAAGCCTCATCGTTGCTTACGGCACGAGCTTTCGTCCCCCATACAACGGAACCGGAACCCCCGGTTTCCCCGTTCGTCCATTTGTGCTTGACTTTGATATTCCCTAAATCCCATTCATCAGGCATTGTGACTTTAGCCTGTGCCGCCTGCTCGGTGTCCTTGTCGAAGTCTTGATAATCCATCATAATGTAGTTGGACGTCAGTTCCACGGTTCCGGGATCAGATCCGTTTGTTGCACGCGGAACAAAAGCAGAAGCATCCACCCACAAATTTCGGTACACGCCCACACCCCCGGCACCGGCTGCTCCCGTGGCTCCAGTTGGTCCGGTGACAGTACTTGTAGCACCCGTATCCCCTGTTGGTCCTGTTGGTCCATCGGTCGGACCAGTGGGGCCAACGTCACCAGTTGGTCC